>SDBV01004117.1_pt1 | contig 21074 bp, 23 predicted proteins | sample 2277081 | NCBI WGS metagenome assembly SDBV01 (sample SAMN10402039, study PRJNA504765) | marine sediment metagenome | isolation source: marine sediment core GS10_PC15, 223 cmbsf | place: Arctic Ocean: Southern Knipovich Ridge | collected 2010 | reverse complement strand
TGCGCCGTTTGTCCAGGTTGTTGCAGGGGTTGTGCTATGTGTAATTCCGCTGCTGTTAAGGGATGAGGATGAAGGATTGGATGGCGCCTGATTTGCGACGGTAAAGGACTGTGTCGCTGAACCATTTAGATTTCCTGAATCGTCTTGTGCCCACCATTTATATTGGACGTTGTCATGTGCTGTATAGTTTGCACTAAGAACTACCAGCCCATAATCTGAGCCTCCAGTATTTGTGGCTGTGTAGTTTGTCCCGTCCAGTAGGACTTCGGCATAGACAAAGGTTAGGGTGTTTGCCTCTGTCACGGTGACGTTTATATCCACGTTTTGGTCTTCATTCGGAGTGATAGATTCAGCATAAGATGAGAAGCTAGGCGCAGTAGTGTCCGAAGCCCCTGTGACATCCAAAGAAACACTATCAAACCATGCACGGGCTTCAGCAGCGTTATTATTTCCAGACTTTAGATCATAGTAGATACGGAATTTATATGTGCCGGTTTCAGTGAAATTGCCACTGGCATCAATTTGGTTTGGACCAGTCCAAGCAGTTGCTCCAGCGCCTGCTGTGGGGATGGTAACATCTGACCAAATATCAACCCATGTATTCGGCGTACTTGGTAAGGCTATCTGGACTTTAATGATATTAACCCCCGAAGCCGTACTAGTTATTGACTCCTTACTCCATTGAAGCGAAAGCGTGACAGTATCGCCAGAATCTATATCAGTACCAATTTCCTGCCAGTAATAGCCTTGCATAACAATCTTTTTACCAACCCCACTCGTTCCCTTGGCTGATCCTGCGGTATCCTGATAATATGCGCTGTCATATGCAATAGAGCCTGTACCTTGTGCATCATAGGCCAATGTCCAGCCAGTAACCCCGCCAGTAAAGCTTGGATTGGTCAAATATTCTGAGGCAGAAACAGTGCCAAAGGAAAGTGCTAAGACCAATAATACTATAACTAATACACCTACTACCCTACTCATATCTCATCCACTCTTATCCTCTAGGATGCCATCTTACTCCGATATACATGGCGTAAGACAAATGAAAACCTGTTAGGCTCTCCTCCTACTCTGTTTTAGATTCCACATTCCAACTTCTATATTTTCTTTTTTTGTTATATAAGGCTTTTTTAAAAGAAAAATTCACAAAACCCAGTAACATATACCACCACTAGCAGACTGTTTCTTGATCATAGACCAGCAAAAATTCTCTAAATTACACGTCATCAACAAATCACCAAATCTTAGATAAGAATCTACTCTCATCACTTTATATATGGATTCAGGTACGATACCGACACCAAAAGGTTACAAAACGATTATTATAGCAAAGACCATAAGATATTAGCAACAGAATCCACAAAAGCAACCACCTGGGTGATCCAAAGATGAAATTAGACGACTTTTACACCGTCATGCTCCGCCTTCTCCTAGTCTTTATCCCACTATACCTGGTCTACTGGTATATTGCCAGGATCATGGGACCAATAGATATGGCCATGGGACACCTAGCGACAAACATAGAATATCCAAACATCATCTTACGATACTGGAACAACTTCACAACAATCCTGGTCTCCAACATCTTGAGCCTGGCCGGGGTTTCAAACCATTATCAGAGAAGCTTCATCACCATCAAAACAGACACAGCACCTATCGTTCTATTTATCGGCTGGCAGTGCAACTTCCTCCTCCCTTTCATCTCTTACACAGCAATGGTCATGGCCATCACCAAGATCAAGCCAAAAGATAGGCTTTTAGGCATATCCGGGGGCCTATTTCTAATATACCTCGGAAACCTCATAAGGATCGCAGCGCTTGGCATGATAGGCAGTTGGTACGGAGAAGGATCGATGCAAAAGTATCATGCACTCTTTTTCAACAAAGGACTGGCGGTCTGGACGATGCTCGTCTTTCTAGCATGGATAGCCATGATAGGCGGAGCGGGGGTACTGGAGAGGTCATTCGGGATAGAATGATAATGGAGGACTAAGCCAAAACCTATCAAAAACTGGATAGAACAAACATCCATCTTTTCTCAAAAACAGACCTTTAGGAATACTTTTCTATAATATCCGAGAATCCGTTTAAAACCTTCCCTACCTCATCATCGGTCAACCCATACACTGAGAGCTTCACATGTTTGCTCAATCCCTTATGGAGCCCGACAATCCCATATTTTAACATAGCCTCTGCCAAAAAGAAGCCCTTTCGCTTATGGCCCTTAGATATCTCCCAGAAAACAGGCGTCTCCAAATGCAATAAGTGATGTCTATGCGGTCTCTCACCCAACAACATGATATCACCCAGATCTTCAAGGGCATCTGCAAACTTATCTATCCTCTTAACTTCACTCTCCCAATTCTTGACACGCTCCTTTACATATGGAAACGAGAAGATCGCGCTTACAAGCGGCAACGCCCCAATACTGCAGCCGAAAAGATTCGGGATCTTCTTCCCGAAACTCCTACCACTCCAATCAGGCTTCTCCTGCGAGGTCATAAACGACTTTTTACTCCACTCATATGTAGTCACAAGAAAACCCAGAGGACCTATAGACGCCATAGACTTATGGGCAGAAAGGGTCAGAAAATCGGCGTTCATCTCCTTCATATTTATCGGCATCACACCCCCTGTATAGGCGGCGTTTACAAGATAAGGGATCTCATATTCCTGACATATCTTACCGATCTCTGAGACAGGCGCTAAATTGCCATAATACGGATCTGCATGTGTCGCCATGATCAAGGCTGGCTTTCCATACTCCTTTGTGACCGCTTCGATCTTCTCAATATAGCTATTGGCATCAACCTTATACTCAGGATAGCCGCTATGAGGAGGCTCAACCACCTTGAGGTTACACATCTCTGCTGCGATGTTTGTAGAATAATGGCTGTTAGGATCTGCTATAACAATCCGGCCACTCTCCTCTTCCTTAATAGACTCTGATATCGTCCTCATCACAGCATACTGTGCCGACCGACAACCAAAGCTATGCTCAGCAACATCGCCACCGAAGAATTTTGCAACATCGCCTAGAAACGATTTTACAGGCGGCTTGGTGATAAGGCTCGACCTGCCCTCAATACAGTCAAAGCAGAGATCATAGCCAACCTCCATCCACCCCTCCTCAAACAGACTTTTCTGAACATCTTTAGGGACAATGCCCCCGCGCATCAAGGGATTTATTATGATCTTGTCCTTGTACCTATAGGGGTTCATGCCTCCACCTTACCAACAACATCTTCTAAAAGCTCCGCTAGGCCTTTTCCAGTGTTAAGCTCCACACCGATCTCATCAAGCCTAACCACAACAGAGACATCAGTCCACTTGCCCCTTGTAGATTTTACAAAAGGCGGCTTAACCCGGACATCGCCTTTTATTGGGAGATGAACAGTCATGTAATCAAGCTTGCCCTGAAAGTCCTTGTTAAGATAGATCCTGACGTTCTTCCCATTTATCTTTCCGAAGAAATAATCCGTGCCCTTCTCGAAATCCAGTTTTTTGAAGGTTGAGATAATCCTTGGAGAGATGTCAGTGACTTGGCAGCCGCAGAGAGCGCCACCTGTGCCGCATGCTTTATCAAGCGCCTCGGCACGCTCGTTAATATTTTTATATGTCTCAGGAAGCGCTCCGAAGATAACCTCGCTATCGGCATAGCCTGCGAACATCCTGGAGCCCCGGCATAGCAGAGTAAGATTCGGCTTCTTCTCCATAATCGGTCTTGCGGTCGCCTCGCCGCAAACCGCAAGGCTGCCTGCAAAATGGGCTTCTATACCATTTAGAAGAGCCGCAACATCCATCCCCTGCTTGGCCGTGAGGATCATAAGAAGCACATCAGGATCGGATACATCCTCAGCAGGACCTACCATGACAGCCTTGGTCTCACCAGGCATAATCCTGGGCTGAACGTCGACGTATATAGGCTCTTCAAAACCGTGAGTAACCTCAGCATTGGGGCAGCTGATATCCTCTTGGTAGGCAACAAACGCCTTTCCTTTCCCAGCCTCCCTTACAAGCTGACAAAACCTCATCCTCTTCTTTGGCCTATCAAAAGGAGGTTTGGGCGCAACCTTCTCTTTGAAGATCTTAACCCCGATCACGTTGTATTTATTCCCCAGATAGGCACGGAGTCCGTCATACATGATATATCCCTAGTCTATTCCTCAACCGCTGGCGCCCTTAATAGAAGTTCGTATTCGTCCCCGCCAACATTCTTGACTTCCAAGACCTCATACCCTATCTTCTCATCCCTTAGACTTCGCGGGATATTCTCAGCAGCAGGCGGATAATCCAAGAGCACCTTCAACAATCCTCCGCCTCCATATGCTAACTCCTCAAGCTTTATCTTTGTATAAACAAAAGTATCTGGGCATTTCTCTCCATGCAAATCCAAAACTTCAGCATCTTCACTCATTAGATCCACTCCTGGTCTCACAGACCTCTGCAACAGGTTTCGGGATGAATTTGTCACCGCATGCGGTGCAGTCCAATCTTCTCCGCAGAGTAATTCTGTCAAAGCTGCCTATATCTATGTTGATTACTAAAAGCCTGTTCTTTAATGATATCGGAAGGCCTGCAAGATATCTTATGGCTTCCATGGTCTGGATAGAGCCCACAAGCCCGGTCATGGCCCCGATAACTCCTGCCTCGCGGCATGTTGGCACGCTCCCTGCTGGGGGCGCCTCTGGAAATGTGCATCTAAAACATGCGGTCTCTTTCGGGATGATGCTGGTCACCCTTCCCTCGTACATCAGCACTGCTCCATGAAACAGTGGAATATCGTTTACCATGCATGCGTCGTTGATGGCGTATCTTACTGGGAAGTTGTCTGTGCCATCGACTACTGCGTCATATCCTTTTAACAAGTCGAAGGCGTTGTCATAGGTTATCATCTCATTTATGGCCGAGACCTCTATCTCTGGGTTTATGGCGTTTAGTTTTTTTGCCGCTACTTCAGCTTTTAGTTTGCCGTTATCCTCTGGTGTATAGAGGAATTGTCTGTTCAGATTGGTAATGTCTGCCTTGTCCATGTCGATTATATCGATCTTCCCAACTCCTGAGAGGGTCAGATACGTGGATATGGGGCATCCCAGTCCTCCTGCTCCAGTCACAGCGACCTTCGCATTTTTCAGTCTGTTCTGTTCTCTTGCCCCCATGTCTGGAAGGACGAGCTGTCTGCTGTATCTTTTTATCTCGTTTAAAGAGAGAGTCATTCTTTCACATCCGATCTTTTATGGTCTTGGTTCAAAAAGGCTTTGTAATAATACCATCTATAGGTTTAATTGAACGTTTCCTTTTGTGTTTCAGTTGCCACAAGTTTAGAAATATTCCTACTATTTATATTTATTGCATAAATTTATTACCTAAAGTAATAATATCTGTTTTATTAAACCATACTAAAATAGTAAACAAATCCAACATATGGGGTACAAATTTTTATATCTACCATATTACAATTTGAGCTATAATGGAATTGGAAGAACTCAATACTCTGGAAAAAAAATATCTTGCAGGGACATATGGTAGACAGCCCATAGCTCTGGTTGAAGGCAGGGGTGCTGTAGTTAAAGACTCTAAAGGAAAGGAGTACCTTGACTGTTTTGCCGGAATCGCGGTCCTTAATGTTGGTCATTCCCATCCAAAGGTTGTGGCAGCAGTGTCGGATCAGGCACAAAGGATCATGCACACTTCCAATATCTATCATATCATTCCTCAGTTGGAGCTCGCAAAACTCTTGTTCGATGTGTCAAACGGATACAGATCCTTCTTCTGCAACAGCGGGGCTGAGGCCAATGAGGCTGCTATTAAGCTTGTTAGAAAACATACTGGCAAAAGTGAGATCATAGCTACTGAGAACTCGTTTCATGGCAGATCTATACTTACCTTGAGCGCTACTGGACAGGAGAAGTACAAGAAAGGGTTTGAGCCCTTGTGCAAAGAGTTCAAGCATGTTAAATTCGGCGATGCTGAAGAGATCCGGGATAGGATCAGCTCTAAAACTGCTGCGGTCTTTCTTGAGCCGATCCAGGGAGAAGGTGGGGTCATAGTACCTGAAGACGATTATCTTGGAAAAGTTCAAAAGATCTGTGAAGACAACGAAATACTCTTTGTCTTGGACGAGGTTCAGACAGGGTTTGGCAGGGTAGGTGAGATGTTTGCCTGGCAATTATACAATGTTGAACCTGACATTTTTACTGTAGCCAAGGCCTTGGGCGGCGGGTTCCCTATAGGTGCGATGCTTGCAAAGCCGGAAGTCATGGATGCGTTTGAAAAAGGCGATCATGCCTCGACCTTTGGAGGGACCCATATCGCAACTGCCGCAGCGAAGGCATCTATTGAGGCAATTTTGGAAGAAGACCTCTGTCAACAGGCGAGAGAACTGGGCACATATTTGATAAAAGAACTTGAAGGACTTAAAGAGAAATATGGCTTTGTCAGGGAAGTTAGGGGCAGAGGATTGATGGTGGGTATGGAACTAGACTTTAATGGTCAGGACATTGTTGATAAAGCAAGGGAGAGAGGGGTTTTGATAAACTGCACCCATGACAATGTTTTAAGATTTATGCCACCTTTAGTTATTGAAAAAGAACAGTTGAAGATGGCGGTTGATGTCTTAGATGAGATCTTTGAGGCGGTCTAATGCTTGAGAGATTTTTAAGAGAAGAGGTAAGGGGGATTCCATCCTATGTCCCTGGAAGATCTAAGGAGGATATAGCAAGGGAATATTCTTTAGATGAAGAATTGATAATCAAGCTTGCCTCTAATGAAAATCCTTTGGGGCCGTCTTCAAGGGCTATTGAAGATGCTGTGAAGTCTCTTGAAGAAACATCTGTTTATCCTGATCCATTGGCCAATGAGTTGAGGGAATTGATCTCAGGCTATATCGGGCTGGACAGGGATATGATCATTGTCGGCAACGGTTCTGATGAGATAATGGAGCTTGTCTTTAAGACCTTTTTAAACCCTGGTGAGGAGGTAGTTATACCCATACCTACTTTTTCATTATATGAAAGCTTGGCAAAGCTGTACTCTGGAAATCCTGTGCTTGTCTCGACAGGTGAAGATTTTCAGTTTGATTGTGACAGAATATTGGAGAATATTAACAACAGGACAAAGCTTGTTTTCGTCTGCTCTCCGAACAACCCGACGGGCAGCATTATTTCTGAAAAAGACTTGAGAAAGCTTCTAGATAAAGATGTCATCGTGGTTCTGGACGAGGCCTATGCCGAGTTTGCAGACTTCTCGCTTGTAGAGTTAGTATGTGAGTTTGAAAATCTTGTCGTGCTTAGGACTTTTTCAAAGGCGTTTGGTCTGGCAGGCTTGAGGGTGGGGTATGGTGTTGCCAATAAAGAGATCATTGACTATATGCTTAGGATAAAGCCTCCCTTTAATGTGGGTGTGGTTGGCCAGCGTGCCGCTATGGGTGCGCTTAAGGATCGAGAACATTTGAACCAGAGCATATCCATTGCTAAGGAAGGTAGAGAGTTTCTATCTAGAGAACTTTCAAGTATGGGAGGGATAAGGGTCTATCCTTCCAGGGCGAATTTTCTTCTAATAAGGCTACTTGGAGAGAAGACAGCGACTGAGGTTACTGAGAGAATGTTCAAAAAAGGAGTGATTACAAGGAATTGTAAGCACTTCAAAGGAATGGGCGATGACCTCATTAGGATAAGTGTGGGAACGTCGGAAGAAAACAGAAGATTCTTGGAGTGCTTCAAAGAAGCTGTGAGTTGATAATTCTCATGGGGCCTTTGATCTTACTTGCTATCTATATCTCTTTTTTCGGAGCGGTTCACAGTTTCATGGCCGCCAGATGGTTTAAAAGCAGAGTATACAGGTTTGTAGATCCTCAGCGTTATCGATTGATCTATTCGGCGGTAAGCGTATTATTGTTTATACCGATCCTAGTGGTTTGGGGGTCGGGCAGAGATTCTTCGCCCCTCATCTTTGTCGTTTCTTATCCTTATCGTTTGATATCGTATCTTGTCATGCTTTCAGCTGTAGCCTTGTTTTTTATGACAGCTTTGCAGATAGACGTTCTTGAATTTCTGGGATTGAACGGCTTTTTTGGGGAAAAAGAGGAAGACTCGAAATTGATAACAGACGGTTTTTACAGCCTTTGCAGACATCCGATGTACTTTTTTGCAATAATTGCCCTATGGGCGTTTCCTATGCTGAAACAGATAGACATGGTCGGCAATGGTTTCATAACTCTATATTTCCTCCTTGGTGCCTGGCTTGAAGAGCAGAGGATGATGGAAGATTTTGGCAGCGAATATCAGGAGTACAGGCAGAAGGTATCCATGTTTATACCGTTTAAGTGGTTTAAACTGAAGTTAAAGAGATAGATTATTTGACCAACACCACACGATCCGTGGATAGTATATCCTCTTTATTGACCGTGGTGTTGAACTCGCCCCTTCCGACCTCGATCTCTTTTATATCATCATCAGGACCTAAAATTACCTCTTTCACATATCCTAAAAACTCCCCTCTCTCTGTGTAGACCTCTTTCCCCACCGAAGAATGCCTCTTAGTTCTCTCCTCTTTTACCAGAACCACATCGTCCCCTGCCAAGACATCCTCCGTTAGTATCACCTCCTCACCTTCCTCCTCATCCACAACAAAGGATTCGATGGCGCCTTCGGGGGCCTTCACTCTTTTAACACGTCCAAGGAATCTTCCAGTCTCTGTGTAGACCTCATATTCTGGGACCTTGACCAGTTTCTTCTCTATAAGAATCAGGGCAGCGCCGCTGATTATAAGGCTTATAGATGGGATCCAAAGTAGAAGAGCGACAGTCCAAACAGCGCCCCACCCAAAGGGAGGCTGGATAGAGGAAGAGAAAATGGCCCTGACCAAATTGAAAAATTTTATGGGCACAAATGCAAAAGCGACTCCTAAAACTACGTTGAGAATGCCAATAATCCGGATAACTCTCATATCTATCGTATTGGACTGTGTCCTCGTTGGTATAAAAATTTAACCGATTAGGCAATGCTCATCTTCTCAAGTCTTGCCACTCTCTCGGATGTTGGTGGATGTGTGCTGAACAACTTCTTCATCATTCCGCCTTTTAGGGGATTTACGATAAACATGTGAGCGGTTGATGGATTTGCATCCATAGGCATTGCAACTGCGCCGCGTTCCAGTTTCTGAAGGGCAGTAGCAAGATGGTGGGGGTTTCCGCATATCTTTGCACCGGCCTCATCGGCCACATACTCTCTGGACCTGGAGATTGCGAGCTGAACTATCATTGCGGCTATGGGGGCCAATATGGCCAGCGCTAAGAAGGTAATAATATTCGAACCTCCGTTATCCCTATCTCCTCCGAAACCGCCAAAGATAGCTGCAAACCTTGCCCACATTGCGATCATTGTTATCACACCGGCGATAGTCGCTGCTATTGCACTTATAAGTGTGTCTCTGTTTTTTACATGGGCAAGCTCGTGGCCAAGAACACCTTCTAACTCCTCTTTTGTCAATAACCTGAGGATGCCAGTAGTAGCCGCTACAGCTGCGTGTTTAGGGTCTCTTCCGGTGGCAAAGGCGTTTGGGGAGTTGTCGTTTACGATGTAGACCTTTGGCTTTGGAATATCTGCTTTTGTGGCAAGGTTCTCCACGATCTCATGTAGCTCAGGTGCCTCTGAAGGCGACACCTCCTTTGCCTTGTACATCTTCAAGACGATGGTGTCGCTGTACCAGTAGCTTCCAAAGTTCATGATTATTGCAAAGAAGAACGCCAGTATCATGCCGCTGGTTCCTCCCATAATCTGACCAACTAAGACTAAAATTCCTGTCAACATTCCAAGGAGTAGGGTTGTTTTCAGCATCTTCATAATATCATCTCGAGTCAACTTCTTTATAATAGGGTTTGATATCTAAAATGGGTGTATCGTCAATGGCATCAAGATATTTTACCTCTAATAGTATCCTCATCGATCTTTAAAATTTTAACGTAAGAAATCCCAATTGGATTAGGCCTTCGGGGGCTTCGTGTGGCGAATATGCCTCTATTTTTGAGTTTTGACCAGAGAGTTGGATCCTGTCTGATAACTCCGATGGGTGCGAGTTTAAAAGAATTCCTCGCTCCAGTCGTACTTTCCGGGTCTGAATTCGTCTGTTTTACCCCCTAAGATCTTGGTTATTGCTGTGGCTGTTTCTTCAGGGCTTTTTTCTGTTGTGTTTATTTCATATACCTCTTTATGGTTTTCCAAGGCCTCTATTAGACACACATCAAGTGCCTCTGCCTCAAGGTTTTCTTGGATCTTATCTTTTCCAAAGCCTCTTTCTTTCAATCTGCCTCTTAGCTCCTCTGGGTGTGTTCTTAGGACTATCACGATGTCTCCGAAGGAAAGAAGATGGGATAGATGCCCTTCTATGATTGTGTCCCCTTTTATCATATCATGTAATTTATCCTGGAGTAGTTTTATGTCCACTATCTTGCTTCCTCCCTCCTCGTCCACCCCTGTATATATGTCTTCAAGATCGTTTATCGAGATAAGCTCTTTATTGATCTTTTTTGAGAGAGATCTTGCAGTGGAGGATTTCCCTGTCCCCGGGGTCCCTGTTATAAGGATTATCATTAAACCACAGGTGGGGGTTCTTCCTCTTTTGCATGTCTCTGGTAGCCCATGGCTTCCAAATCCCTGTAGATCATGGTCCGGGAGACACTGAATATATTAGCCACTCTGGCAACGTTTATTGATGAAGGATCGTTGTTGAACAACTCCAGGGCCTTCTTTATTCTCCGCCTCCTTAGTTCAGCGCTCTTGACCTCTTCTATGGCATCCTCGTTTATCGAGGCTACAATGGTTGTATACACTCTTCCTGGCAAAGGGCTGATGATGGATTTTACATATATGTCTGAGATCCTGCCATTTTTAGTCTTCATGATCTCGTTTAATTTCTTTTCAGCCTTTTTCATTGAATGCTCTCTGCTCCAGCCTTTCTCATTTACGCCGATAATCTCTTTGTGGAAAGGCTCGTCCCCATTTACTACCAGAGTGATGGTGACTGCTGCACCTGATGGGCCAGCTGATATCTCACACTCTGTTTTGGTTATAAGCCCATCTACATTTTTGAGCTTCTCGTTCATTTCGGAGATGATGGAGATCAAAGCTTGGCCAACATCACTCTCACTTTTTGACGTGCTAATAATTCTCATGGCCGTATATACCCCCTGGGCCGAGTTATAGTACTATGTTATTTTATGTAATTATATATAATTGTGTTGTCTCATTCTTCTAGTTATATTCAAAGAATTGATTTTTGAAGGTGCTTTTTATGCTGGTAAGGCTGGGGCTATGCTTTGGATTATTGGTCTACGCCTCTTTTTTGGATTGGCGCTATCGTGAGATAGATGATAAGTCCTGGGTTTCGATGGTCATGTTGGGGGTTCTTTTCCTTATCTTTGATTTTGTCAGAACCGGGGGGGTCTTGCTTATATTGGGGTTCTTTGTCTCTGTAGGTGTAGCAACGATATTTGCTGTTACCCTGAGTTATCTGAATATAATGGGTGGTGGGGATGGGAGGATATTGATAGGGGTTGCTGCTTTAGTTCCGTCGTTGAGCTATCCTACTATGACGGTCTTCCCGATTTTCATTCTTAGTGTCTACTTCGGGAACGCTGTTTTGCTGGCTGCTCTTTTTCCTTTGGTCTTTTTTATCTTGAATTTAGGGCATTTAAAGGGGGTCAAATCCTATAAGGGGTTTCTTGCGCTCTTTCTGGGCTATGAGAAGGATGCTGCGGATGTGGGGGCGTTTGAGGCCTTCTTGGGGCGAGACGGTCATTTTGAGTTGGTGACGAAAAAAGATGCTCTTGGGGGGAAAATTGAGGGTGAGGGGAGGGTCTGGGTTACTCCTGCTATCCCCTTTGTTGTTTTGATAACTGTTGGGTTTGTAATCTCTGTTGTTTACGGTGATATTTTGAGTTTTTTGATGTTCAGGTTTTTTTAGCGAATTATTACTAGGTTAACATGAGTTTTTGATTGACTTTGATGACTGCTTTGTCTTCAGCATTCCTAAAAGACCCATCTAAATATAAATGTAGAATCTCTGAAGAATTAGTAGCCCGGAGCGGATTCGAACCGCTGTCTTCGGCTCCAAAGGCCGAAATGATTGACCGCTACACTACCGGGCTTCACAAAGATTTATTACCCGAACCCGCCCATATATGTTTTGAATAATTGGTAGCCCGGAGCGGATTCGAACCGCCGTCGCAGGATCCAGAGTCCCACATGATTGACCGCTACACTACCGGGCTATATTAAGAGAGCTTGTATTTGACGTGGATATATTAAATCTTTGGGTGATGAAGTGTATCAATATGGCAGGATTACAAGACCCATAAACTGTGCAATGGCAGGGCTTGCTGTCTTGATAGGTGCGAAAATAGCGAATGAAAATTTTTTGACACAACCTGTTTTATTCGCTGTTATAGCCACTTTTCTCATATGTGGGGCGGGGAACACGATAAACGACTACTATGACCACGAGATAGACAAGATAAACAGCCCCGGTAGGCCTATTCCAGCCGGAGAGATTTCTCTTATGAGCGCATATTATTATGCTCTTACCCTCTTTTCAGCAGGCATAATCTTATCTGTTTTCATCAACAAACTGGCAATTCTTGTGGCGGTGTTCAACTCTACTATGCTGTTTTTGTATGCGGGAAGGCTCAAAAACGAGGGGTTTGTCGGCAACCTCACAGTAAGCTATCTTGTTGCCTCGCCCTTCCTCTTCGGGGGCATTGCTGTCAAGAGCATATCAGTCACTTTGATCTTGGTCCTCTGCGCGGGATTAGCGAATATGGGAAGAGAGATCATTAAGGATATAGAGGATTATGAGGGCGACAAGGTGTATGCAAAGACCATGCCAACCAAAATAGGGTTTAAGTCCTCCGGAAGGGTCGCATCCTTTTTCATCATCCTAGCTGTGTTGGCAAGCCCGTTGCCCTATGTTTTAAACCTTCTAAGCTTGGGTTATCTTGTAACCATTGCCGTTGCGGATATCATCTTTCTCTATGTGATGGTTGTGTTTTTGAAAGATATCACTGCCAAAAGCGCAGGTAAGACTCAGAGGCTGATAAAGATCGGGATGGGCATAGCTCTTCTCGCATTCTTTTTAGGAAGCTTCTAAGGATTTGGTCTGAGGTCCTTTATTTAGTGCCTAGATAGTGCTATCCTCTGTATGGGGCAAGATTTTTATCGATTACTTTTAAATACCTTCTAGCACATCCCATATCCGTCTAGGAGGACTAATATGAAGGCGCAGATAAGCTTGACACCCACTGAATCCAAAAGGCTGATCGCTAAGGCAGTAAAGGAAGAGCAAACAGTAAAGGACGCACTTAAAAACGGCATCGTCACCATCGCTCTTGGCTCAACGAACGCCTTTGTGGTTGAGGAGATCTTGGGCAAGAAAATTGAGAAGGAGAGATATATTGCAGGGATAGTAGACGAAAAAGGCTCATGTGTTGTCCCGGCGAAGGAGAGGATAAAAGAGATCGTGCTGGAAAAGGGCGAGGTGCAGGACTTGGTCCTTGAGGATGTGATAGACAGGATGGGTCCCAAGGATGTGGTTATCAAAGGGGGTAACGCCCTGGATTTTGATGGCATTGTCGGGGTGATGCTTGCAAGCGAGACCGGGGGCACTATAGGCCGGGTCTTGGGAACATTGAAGGCAAGGGGCATCCCCTTGGTTATACCGATAGGCTTGGAGAAGCTTGTGCCCTACCCGATAAACGATGTTTCAACCAAGACCGGCATATATAGTATGGATCTCTCGACAGGCATACCTGTGGGTATAATGCCTGTTTCCGGAGAGGTCATAACCGAGATAGAGGCATTTGAGATCCTAACCGGGGTGGAGGCCTATCCCATGGGATCCGGCGGGATAGGTGGGGCGGAGGGCTCCTATACGTTTCTTTTAGAGGGGCCAAAGGAAAATGTGGAAAAAGCCTTTGAGCTTGTGATAGGCATAAAGGGCGAAGCCTCTATACCCTCATTACGCGGTGACTGTAGCTCCTGTGTTCATAAGCAGTGCCCGAAAAACATTAGACATGGTGGTTGAGGAAGCTCTAAAGCTTTATCCTACCCCGAAGAGGTTGCGCCATAGGACTGTGCAGAAGTTGACGTTGTCTATTCTGTCTTCTCTTCTCTGCGCGATCTGCCATCTGAACATGCTTGTGTCTTCAGAGATCCTACTCTTCTATAATATAGGGGAAACCGGGATATAAAGCCATCATTTCTTGGTTCTTTTAGCACCGGTCATTTTGCCCTTAGTCTTCTTGGCTGTTTTGGCCTTCTTCTTTTTGGCTGGTGTGGATTTGCCTTTCTTTTTTACATCTTTTTTAGATTTGGTCTTCTTTTTTTCAGATTTTTTTGGCTTTACAGTCTTGGCTGCGGGTTTGGTTTTCTGGGGTTTTTTCTTTATCTTGGGGGGAGTTGGCCTTTTTAATACGATCGCGTCTCCGACCGCGTCTCCCGGAAGGCCCTTGTCGAATTTTGTCAGGAGGCCTGTCTTTCCATGGGGTTTTAATACCTTTCCAGTGATGATTTTTCCGGTCCTGGTCTTCCAGAATATTTTCTTGCCGATCAACTCATGGGGTTTTCCATCTGTGCATTCGATTATGGGGTGATGTGCATATAAGATTCCTCTTCCTCGTTTGAATCCTGTTATCCTTGCTTCCATTTCTCATCCTCCATGTGAGCACTATCATATTTTAGATCTTTTTTTTCTTTGTGGGAATGGGTAAAAGAAATATATATCATTAGTGGTGTATTAAAGCTCAAAACTATTGTTTGGGCCCATAGCTTAGCCTGGCAGAGCGCCCGGCTCATAACCGGGCGGTCAAGGGTTCAAATCCCTTTGGGCCCATGCTTTTTTTGTCCTAAGACTTTGTTAAGGGGCGGGTTGATTGTGCGTAATATTCTAATAATGTTTTAATAGTAAGAAGGTTCTAAATTGTTCTAAATGTATCCTATTTAAACATAGGATCATAGTAAAAAAATCTCTTAACATGGTGTTTAAAGATGGATAATGGCGTGGTAGTCCTTAGGTCAAGTCAAAAAGAGGTGTTACTTGAGGAGATCACTGAGAAGCTTGATAAAAAAACCACAGAGGTTCATCTAAGCATTCGGCCGACCATCAACATACTGGCATCAATTTTGACCGCAGCACCGAAGGTAGAAACCATCACATGCCCACCCAGCCTCTTTGAGCGAACCCCGAAGAAGATCCAAGATGCTCTTGGAAAGATCGGTGTGAACTTCACCCCACTTCTACTGACTCCTGGAAGGCCGAGGTCGCATCCGAACTGGAAGATTGAGAAGGTCTATGAGCTGGATAAAAAAGGCCTATCTGTTAAAGAGATATCCGAAGAGCTGGATATACCGCTGACAACGGTCTACTATTATCTAAAAAAATAGATTGACTCAATACGTCTCTTTCAAAGAATAGCCTTTTGCATCTTAACTATCTGGGTGGGAAAGACATGATACCGCCTTTTACACTGATTAAGGCAGGCACAATTTTTTTCCAGTTGCCTCTAGGTTTAAAGAGTCATTGAGAGAAAAAATATATATCCTATAAATATCTAAGAAAATTCTATGAAGTTAAGGGTAATCTTAGCGGTAACCCTAATTCTACTTTTAGCCACCCCTACCCTAGCTCAAGAAGCCCCTCAAGGCATGAACATAGAAGAGGAGCTTGCCAAGTTTCCTTTTGCATCTCTTTTGACCATAAAGCAGGGGGGTGATCTTTCAAATGTGGTCCTTGAAACGCCTTTGATCATAGTGGGAAGTGATCTAGATCCGATGGAACAAAGTGTCCTGAAAGATGTGATTGAAACACTAGGAGGTGTAGGGGCGGACATAGTAGAGGATGATACAATCAGAGAATTTGAGGGCAGATCCATCTGGAGCTATGACCTAATCCTAATAGGCGGGCCAAAGCATAACCAGATCACAAAATGGCTGATGGACAATGAATATCTCGAGATCAAGGGCAGAGACACCAACAAGCCTTCCTTTATCGTTGAAAGCATAACTGGGCCTGAAGGCAATACAGCCCTCGTAGCGGGGGGCGGCTATGGATACGAGTTTGACGTAAAAGATCTTCCTACAGAACCATTCATCCCTGAGTCGGCAGCTGCAACAGCGGCCGTTGTTACAGGCATTGGTGCTAGCGCAGCTGCAGCGGTAGTTACACAGACAGCGACGACCACCGCTACCTCAGCAGCCTCTGGCCAGACTGGAGGCTTCCTAGGGAAGCTTAAAGACTTCATTAGAGGGGGGGGAGAGGAAGTTGCTGAGGAGATGATAAGTGAAAAGGACGCCACTAAAAAGGAAGCGGAAGAACCAGGGGATAGGGAGAAACCAGGAGGCCTATTTGGCTTTACAGTCAAAGAACTTGGAATAGGAATAGTAGCTGCCACATTATTCGGCATAGCCTATGTTTGGGCAGACACACAATCCTTTTCCAACGCCTGGGTGTACATAGTAGCTGCAGGAATTGCTGTTATTGGGCACGAGTTTGCCCACAATGTCATGGCCTTTAAATATAACATAGACGCCAAATTTGAAGTATGGGCTTCAGGGATGGGCATGGTATTATTGACATCATATCTTTTTGGAAATGTCTTTGCAACCCCCGGGAGGAGCGTCTTAGATGCAGAGAATGTTGAAAAGAGAATTGAGGGCTTGATCTATACTATGGGTCCCCTTGTGAACATAATTCTTGCAATAATCCTTATTCCTTTCGCTAGTGCTTCAGGGTCTTTGGGCCTCATGGCCTCCGTGGGCATACCTATGAATCTTTTGATAGCTATCTATAATTTGTTGCCGATTAAACCCATGGATGGGACGAGTATTAAGAACTGGAAGCTTAGCGTCTGGGTTTTGTTATTTTTCCCTACGTTTGCGGTGTATTTCTGGGGATATCTCCTTTAGGCGTGCATCTCATCAATAATCTTGTTTTTGGTTACGTCAACGTTTTATAGTCGGAAATCATCTCTTTATCTTTTGGAGCCGCCGTAGCTCAGTAGGTAGAGCACCTGGCTGTTAACCAGGTGGTCGTAGGTTCGAGTCCTGCCGGCGGCGCTTTTTGTCGTTAAATGTTGCTAAGTATGGAATAATTTTTGTGCCTATCCGGTAGCTTTTCTTTTGTCTTTTAATAGACTGAAAAGTAGATATACTACGAGGAGGATAATTATTATTGGGAATGGTTATGTCCACGGGTTCTTCTAAAAAGAAGAAGATTGATGATCTCAAGTCTGAGCTTGAAGGGATTAAGAAGGAGAATAGTGATATAAGTGGTCTTGCCAGGTTGCTTGAGAGCGAGGTCAAGATGCTCAAGAAAGAGAATGAGAAGATAAAGAAAGAGAACCGGGGGCTAAAGGAAGAGATCGAGGCCGTGCAGAGCTTGTCAAAGGGATCTTAAAGCGTTGCATCACTTTTTTTTCTGCGTAGCTCATTTTAAAATTATTTATATTCATTAGGTTCTTCTCTAAGAGAATATTATTATTTTCTAAACCGAAATTATAGAAAAGAGGACTAGCATGAAACAAGATTACGAGACCCTACTGGATAAGGCTTATTCGGAGCTGCCTGATGTTCTTAAAGAGAAGGTCAGGTTCAAGATACCTGAGGTTGCGTCTATAGTTCAGGGCAGGGTTACAGCGATTACAAACTTAGGAGATATGGCTAAGCAGCTGAACAGGGATGCGAGCATGCTTGCGAAATATTTCATCAGCGAACTTGGGACAGGCGGCGAATACGACAGTCACCGCCTCACAATGAAAGGGGCATTCAGGCCGGTGCAGCTTCAGGAGAAATTCGAGAGCTTTGTTTCTCAATACGTGCTCTGCCCGGAGTGCGGGAGGCCGGATACAAAGATACTGCATGAGCGGCGGATCCACTTCATCAAATGCGAGGCCTGCGGGTCAAGGCATCCAATTGGCAAGCTAAAGACGGTCACTACAAAAACAGGTAAAGAAGAGCCTAAGATTGGTGAGGAGATAACCGTCGAAATTACGAAAACCGGTAGAAAGGGCGATGGAATGGCCAGGCTGGGCGCTTATCTAATATTCGTGAAAGGCGCAAGAGAGGGTCAGAGGGCAAAGGTCAAGATCACAGGTATGCAGGGGAACATGCTATTTGCAGACCTTGTAACAGTTTTGTGATTGGAGATGCATGCTTGAAGATTCTAGCGATTGATGTTGGCATGGGGACCCAAGATACACTTTTGTATGATTCAGAGAAGAGTCAGGAGAATAACATAAAGCTGGTTTTTCCATCCCAAACTCAGATACTTAAGAATAAGGTTTTAAGGTCCAAGAAGAACCTGGTAATAACGGGTGAAACCATGGGGGGCGGCCCGATCTCTTCTGCTATAATCAAACACATAAAGAAGGGCTTCAAGGTTGTTATGACCGAGACTTCCGCTAAAACCATCAACGACGATCTGGAAAAGGTCGTCGATATCGGGGTTGAAATTATAGGGGAAGAGGATGTTTCTGATTTTAAAGACTATGAGCATATAGTGACAAGGGATGTGAACTTTGATCTTTTGAACACAATACTGGATAACCTGGGTGTTTCAAGTGACGATATTGACTTTGTGGGGGTTGCTGTTCAGGACCACGGATATTGCAAGGGAAAGTCGGACAGAACCTTCAGGTTTGAAAGGATAAAAGAGGTCTTAGAGAAAGGTGGGACACTGAAGGATTTTGCATATTCAGATCCGCCCAGATATCTGACCCGGATGTCTTCTGTTAAAAGAGATGTTCAGAGATATTTTAACAAATTCCTGATTTTTGACACCAAGATCGCTGCGATTGCAGGCTCGTTGCATGGGATAAATGAGCGGCCTATCATCTCGGTGGACGTGGGAAATGGCCATACCCTAGGCGCGGTGATAGGTAATAAGAGTATGGGACTGTTTGAACATCATACACATCAACTTTCAACGGGCAAGCTTGAGGATTTGCTTACAAGACTTGCTGATGGTGTGCTTAGAAACAAAGAGGTGTTCGATGATGGGGGTCATGGGTGCTATGTTCAAGAAGGTGTGGGCATGAAGAACATCTCCCGAGTCTTGGTTACCGGCCCCAACAGGGGTCTTTTAAAACAGTCCAGGTTGCAGGTGGAGTTTGCGAATCCGATGGGCGATGTTATGATGGCAGGTCCTGTTGGCATGGTTGACTTAATCCTGGAGAATTTCGTCTGAGTCGACCCATAACTTATATTACTGTAGGTAATATACTTGACCACAAAATATAAATAAAAAGAATATTGCTCTTAGAGCCGAAGGTGATTGTGTGAGTTTTGTCATCGGCTTAAAATGCAGGAACTGCGGAAAGGAATATGAAGAAGGGCCCACCAGCATCTGCGAGGAATGTTTCGGCCCCTTGGAAGTCGTCTATGACTTTGAGGGTATCAAAAACGTCACAACCAAAAAGAGCATAGCCGCAGGTCCGAAAGACATCTGGAGATATAAGAACCTTCTTCCTGTAAATGAGAATGTCATAAACATGTGCACAGGCTTTACACCACTACATAAAGCTGACAATCTCGCCGAGAAGCTTGGGTTAAAAGAGCTATATGTGAAAAACGATTCAGTCAACCCCACGTTCTCATTCAAAGACCGGGTTGTCTCTGTAGCAGTCTCTAAAGCAGTGGAGTTCGGATTTGACACTGTAGGATGCGCATCCACGGGCAATCTGGCAAACTCGGTAGCAGCCCATGCCGCAAAGGCTAAACTTAACTGCTACATCCTCATCCCCCATGATCTGAATATAGGCAAAATCATACCAACCCTTGCATACGGACCGCATCTGGTAGGGGTTGAGGGCAATTATGATACGGTCAACAGGCTCTGTGCAGAAGTGGCCGGCTATTACAACTGGGCTTTTGTGAATATAAACCTAAGACCCTATTACTCCGAGGGCTCAAAGACATTGGGCTATGAAGTTTCAGAGCAGCTCGGATGGGAAACCCCTGATAGAGCGATAGTGCCGGTTGGCTCTGGATCGCTTTTAACAAAGATCTGGAAGGGCTTTAACGAGATTCAGAGGCTTGGTTTTATTGACGAGGTCAATACCAAGATGACCGCGGCCCAGGCACAGGGATGCTCGCCCGTTATTGAGGGATTTAAAACAGGGGAGATAAGGCCTATTAAGCCCAACACCATAGAGAAGAGCTTGGCGATTGGAAATCCTGCGGATGGATATTACGCTATAAAGGTGCTGAAGGAGTCAGGTGGGAGCGCTGGCTCTGTAACTGATGAGGAGCTTATAGATGGGATATTGCTTCTGGCGAGGACCGAAGGCATCTTCACAGAGACTGCAGGGGGGGTTGTAGTGGCAACCCTGAAGAAGCTTGTTGAGGAAGGGGAGATAGATAAGGATGAGAGGACGGTTATCTATATAACTGGGAATGGTCTTAAAACTCAGGAAGTTCTGGTGGATTATCTCCCGAAGATTGTTACTATAAAACCCGATTTGAATGCTTTTAATGCGCACTTTAAGACGTTGGGGTCGGAGAAGATTAAGATACAGATATAGAGATAGGAGGCAGAGATGTATGGCTATAGTTAGATTATCAACACCACTTAGGAGGTTTACCGGGGGCAAACCAGAGGTAGAGGCAGAGGGGGCTACGTTAAATGAGGCTCTTTTGGATCTTGAGAAAAAATATCCGGGAATATCTGAAAAGATTCTGGATGGGAACGAGATTCAGAGGTTTGTTAACATATATGTGAGTAATGAGGATGTGCGCTTGGGCGAGGGCTTGGAGACCAAGCTTGGCGAAAAGGATATAATATCTATATTGCCGGCTGTTTCTGGCGGATAGTTTTATAATTCATATATGTGGATATAGATTATAGATGTAATGAGGTGGTAGAATGGATGTTGGCAATGGTATTTCAGAAGCAGATGTTTCAAGAGCTATTATCGAGGGATTTACCAAGGATCTTTTAGAGTTCACAAAGACCGATGTCATAATTGTCGGCTCAGGGCCTGCAGGGATGACCGCGGCCAAGTTTTCTCCTGGATCCCTGCAAAC
>SDBV01004115.1_pt1 | contig 21076 bp, 12 predicted proteins | sample 2277081 | NCBI WGS metagenome assembly SDBV01 (sample SAMN10402039, study PRJNA504765) | marine sediment metagenome | isolation source: marine sediment core GS10_PC15, 223 cmbsf | place: Arctic Ocean: Southern Knipovich Ridge | collected 2010 | reverse complement strand
GGAAAATTTTCCCGCGGCGGCCTTTTTTCACCCCTGTTTTTCAAAGTGCTTTTATGGTGTCTTGGCCGCTTCACCCTTCCCACACGTTGGTGTTTCCCGGATCATCCATGGACGTCTGGGCGGCCTCGGCCTCCATGTCGCTGTCGAAAGGACCGACAAGTATCGATTTCCGCAATGATTCCTCGTCCTCGATGCTGGCCCCGCAACAGGATAGGTTGATCCTGCTCACGTACCACTTACCCGGTTGGACGGTAATGTCCAAATATGTTTCCGTCTTCATTGTGTTTCTCCAATTCAACAGTTTTTAACCGGCCGCCGACAGTGACGGTTGAAATAATCTAGCTTCCACCACGGCCGACGCTTGCAGACTGAAATTACTACCGGCAAAATAATTCCCTATTCTTCACGGAATTTAGTGGGTATGGCTCATCGCAAAAAATTTGCAACATTCAGCAATCCCTATACTAACCCGAAGCGCAAGCGAAGGGCGGGAAACCAGGGTTGACGTCGCACCCCCCTTCGCTTGCGCTTCGGGTTAGTGTTACGGATTTTTTGCGATGAGCCATAGTTTCAGATGCCGTGCTTGTTAGCCCAGCCGCTTGCGGCGGTTTAGGGCAGTGGGCAGAGGGCAGTGGGCAAGTCCCAAAGCCCAAAGCCCATAGCTCAAGCCATCGCCACCGTGTTTAGCTCCTTCGCCAGCCGCTTTCGGGCGACGTGCAGCCGTCGCTTGATCGTACCCACCGGCGACTGGAATTGGTCGCTCATCTCGATCAGCGATTGCCCGTCGAAGTAAAACGCCATCAGCGTATCGCGGTCCAACTCGCGCAGTCGGCCCAACCCCTGGCGGACCTGGCTGCGTCGCTCTTGCGAAAGCATCACCGACAGCGGCGTCTCGTACTCGATCGAATCGCTTTCAATCGAGCGGGGCTCGACCGTGTACAGCGGCTTCGCGCGCACCGCGCGGTTGATGGCCATCCGCGCCGCGATCTGCCGCAGCCAGCCGCCGAAGCATCGCGGGTCTTGCAACTGGTGCAACTTCCGCAGCGCCTGCATGAACACCTCTTGGCTCAGCTCCTGGGCGTCGGAGCGGTTGCCCAGCCGGCGATAGGCCGTGGCGAAAACCACGCCCTCGAAACGGATCACCAATTGCTCGAAAGCCGCTTGGTCGCCCGCCTGGGCGTCTATCACCAGCGTGTCCAGTTCAGTTTTATCGTAAGTGGGGCTTTGTAGTGTAGCTGCCATGATTTTTATTTCTTTATTTCATATATTTCCAGGCGGGATATAAACAGCATTGAAACGCTCGCCGTGGGCAAAATCCGCAGAAGCCGAGTGAATCGCATAAAAGCAAAACGCCCTCGACCGCCGGGAAAGCGGGAGGTCCGTCGTTCAGTCGTCAGACTTGTTTTGATTCCGCTCTTAAGAGACTAGAATCTGTTGCTGACATCCGACTCGGACCAAGACCCGCTCCAATGCCCGGACGAACACGAATGCCGTTGCATTCGCATAGACACCGGGCGGCCCATAACTGAGCGACCTGTAACCGCACGGCGGCGATAAACACGTACCGCTACCATTTCCTCGGCTACCGGCTTGGCGAGCCGTTTAAGAAGCAACCACACATCACATAGAGCGCGCAAAAGTCCCGTACCCGTACCGCCGATCAAATTCCGAACCGTGCCAGTAGTGTTGGCGAAATTGGTCGTTGTGGAAATTGTGGTAATAAAGTTACGCATGGGACTACCTTTTGCGCTATTGCGCGGTTCGTAAACCTGGAACCGACCTAACTCGGGCCGCATCGACTCTAAACATCGAGAATCGACCACGACGCCACGTTAACATCAGAACATCCGTGAATCAAAGGAAAGCGGAACTCGAAAACCCGGCTGGGACTATGAATCGTCACCGTGGAATCTCGCTGCCCACCTTCCCTACTATCCACATGATGCCAAAACCGGCCCTCGCGGTCAAGCCCCCTCTCGGCCATTCCCAGGCACCCAAGGGGGCCGCCATCAAGCCGACGGCGGGGGGCAACGGCCTGCCCACACAATCAGACTCCTGCGTGCAAAGACCGTATATATGCATTAAGACGCCCCGGAAGCCAAAAGGTTCATGGAAAAATAGAAATTAGCAAAACACAGGTGCAAATCGCACATCGTTTTCCACCCCTCCGTGTCTCCGTGTCTCCGTGTTAAACTTCCTCCCCCAAGCGGTCACGCCACTGAAAGAGCCGAAACGCTTGACGCGGTTACAAGATCGGCGTATGGTAAGTGCATAATCACCGCCCCAGCGGCGCGGTATCGCGGTGCCGCGGGCCCAGAGGAGGAATACCATGGTCATCGCTCGTCAAATTCCAGGTACCGTGCGGCAAACGCTCGGTGACAGTTGCTGGGCGGCCGTGCTGGAGAGTTGGTCGATCGTCGAGCGGCGCATCTCCCGGCTGCGGCAGGACCCGCTGATCGAGCAGTGGGGCGAGGGCGCCGGCGGCGGCATCTCCCCGGTCACGAAAATCCCCAGAATCGCCAGAGCGTACGGTTTGGCGTGGGGCGGCTTTCCTATCGGCGAGTTGGGGGCCTACATCCGGCGGCATCTGGCCACGAGCCACATCTTCTGCGCCTACACGCGAGGGCAGTGGTGCCACACGGTCCTCATCTACCGTCTCCGGCCCGAGGGCGTGAGCTTCATGGACCCCGACGGCGGCCACTACCGCAATCGCCCGCTGCAATGGCTCGAAGCCCGCGGCCCTTTCGTCGCCATGCGCAAGCCGTAGCACTCCTGGTGCGTCGCGGACGCACCCTACAAAACTCTGTGCCTCTGTGTTAAACTTCCAACCCGTCAATCAACCGGCAGCCCAAAATCAAAATACCGCGCCGCGTTGCGGTAGCAGATATCTTGCACCATCGACCCGATCAACTCGTACTCTTTCGGCAGCAGCCCGGTTTCGATCTCGGTGCCCAAGAGGTTGCACAAGATGCGGCGGAAATATTCGTGGCGGGTGTAGGAGAGGAACGAGCGGCTGTCGGTCAACATGCCCACGAACCGGCTCAGCAGACCTTGGCTCGATAGCGAGTTGATCTGGTTTGTCATGCCATCCATCTGGTCGAGGAACCACCAGCCCGAGCCGAACTGCATCTTGCCCGGGGTGCGGCCGTCTTGGAAGTTGCCCAACATGGTGGCCACCAGGTCGTTGTGCACCGGGTTGAGGTTGTAGATGATCGTCTTGGCCAGACAGTCGCCGCAATCCAGGCGGTCCAGCAGCTTCGACAACGGGCGGGCCACATGCGGGTCGGCCATCGAATCGTAGCCCGAATCGGGGCCCAGCTTGGCGAACTGACGCGAGTTGTTGTTCCGCAAAGCGCCGAAATGGAACTGCTGCACCCAGCCCTTCTCGTGATCCAAAAGCGCGAACTCGTGCAGCATGGCCGACTTGAAGACCACGATCTCTTCGGAGCGCAGATCGTTGCCGCGACGCACCCGGCGGAAAATGGCGGCCAGATCGCTATCGGTAAACACCTCGGCGTAAATTTCTTCGACGCCGTGGTCCGACAGCCGGCAGCCCATCGAATGGAAGAAATCATGCCGCCGGCGAATGGCGTCTATGTACGAATCGAGATCCTTGATATCGATGTCGCAAACCTCCTCCAGCCGATCGACCCAGGCGTTGAACGTCTTGGTGTTCTCCACGGCCATGCCCTTGTCGGGCCGGAAGGTGGGAAGAACCTTGACGGGGAAAGAGGCGTCGGCGGCAACCGCGGCATGATGCTCCAGCGAATCGACGGGATCGTCGGTAGTGCAAACCAGCACGACGTTCATCCGCCGCATGATCCCACGGGCGGAAAATCCCTCGGCGGCCAGCATTTCGTTACACTCCTTCCAAATCCCTTCGGCCGTGTCGGGCCCCAAGAGCCGATCGCTGATGCCGAACGGCCGCTTCAACTCCAGGTGCGTCCAATGATACAAGGGGTTTCGCATCGTCAGCGGCGCGACGCGCGCCCACTGCTGGAACTTCTCCCAATCGTCGGCGTCGCCGGTGCAATATTTTTCGTCGACTCCGGCGGCGCGCATGGCCCGCCACTTGTAATGGTCGCCGGCGAGCCAGATCTGCGTGAGGTTTTCGAAACGCTGGTCGAAGGCGATCTGCTGCGGCGGCAAATGGCAATGGTAGTCGACGATGGGCATGTCGCGAGCATACTCGTGGTAGAGCCGCGCGGCCGATTCGTTTTGCAGCAGAAAATCGTCGGTAATGAAAATATCGTTCATGTTATCATCCCTTTTTGTTCGACTATCATTTTTCAACGAACGGTTAGTGTACCCCGAGCCATAACACCTGCCAACAGTTTGGGTATTGTCGGGCTGCACAAGAAATAAAAAACCCCGCCGCTCGCACTAATGCGAAACGGCGGGGCCGGAACAGAGAAGAGGCCACGTATGCCGCTAGGGCCTTCTTATGAAAACAGGATAATAGAAGTAGTTTGTTCCTTGGTATGAAGTTAACTCAGGTCGCCTTAACGGCCCGAACCACTCTCCACTACACCCTTGATAATAACAACTTTATCCGCGATGTCTATAGTTCTCTTTGAATAATCGAAAAGAAATTGTTTTTTTTTACTTCCCCCTCTAGATAGCGGGGGAGATCGACCTCTTGCACGTTTGCCAATGGTCTCTCATAATCTCGAAAACCACTAACTTGTACATACTGGAAAGCCCACAAATGTCTAGCTATATAAGAGTTTGCGAAGAAGCGGCCCGTGCCGGCGGAGCCGTTTTACTGGAAAAATTAGGGAAAGTCCAAGTTCGTGAGAAAGCACCCGCCGATTTAGTCACCGAAGCGGATTTTGCCTCGCAAAAACGAGTTTCCCAGATTTTGCTCGATTCTTTTCCCGATCATGGCGTGCTAGGAGAAGAAAACATACCCGATTTTCCCGAGAAAACTGCCGGCGATTTTCGCTGGATCGTCGATCCGCTCGACGGAACGACCAATTTTGTCCACGGCGTACCCCATTTTTGCGTATCCGTGGCACTCCAACACGGCCGCCAGATCCTGGTTGGAGCCGTTTTCAATCCCATCGCTAAGGAATGTTTCACCGCCACGGCCGGCGGGGGAGCATTTCTCAACGGCCGGCGGATCCACGTCAGCCGCGTCTCGCGGCTGTCCGAGTCGCTTTGCGCAGTCGGCTTCCCCCCCGGCCAGCAAGGCGATTCGCCCGATTTGCAAGCGTTTTTACACGCCTTGCCCATGTGCCAGGCACTCCGCCGCACCGGCTCGGCCGCACTGAACCTCGGCTACGTGGCAGCCGGCCGCTTCGACGCCGCCTGGTCGTTTGCCACCAAAATCTGGGACATGGCCGCCGGAAACCTGCTGGTAAGCGAGGCCGGTGGAATCGTCACCCCCCCCGATGATGATGCTGGGGAGTGCCTGGAATCGGGCCATTTCCTGGCCTGTTCGACTCCCGAACTGCACAAGAGCCTCTTGACGCTATTTGGCGGAAAGAGCCGCTAACACAATCCTTCAGGGGGGTATGCTCCTTTGACGAATGTCTCCTTCTGACTACACTAGAAAAGTAAGCGCAGTCGGTGCGTTCTTTTCTACTTATCTAAATACTCGCATCCGAGTTTATTCCCACTTATTCACTTTATGTGCAAGGAAGCGGAACAGACGCTCGCCGGAGAGATCCGGCGGGCTTGAGAGAAACACAGGAAGGGCGGGCGTGATGCGACGGCTTATCCCTTGGGTAATATGCCTCGTTTTAATGTGCAGCCGGCTTTTGCCGGCGCAAGGGACCTCCGCGCCTGTTGGGCCCGTTGCCGTTGATCCCGTTGCCAGCGATAGCGCCGCGACCGTTTCGGACGACAAGTCGACCGCTGTTGAAGAAATGAAGCCGCCGGTCTACTACGTGCCGGACAAGGCCGGCAACCTGGTGCCCATGTTCGGCTTCCAGTTCGAAGACTTCATGCGCGCCTTCAAGCAACTGCAAGGACTCGATCAGCGGCAGGTTCCACCCCGGTTCGTTCTCGAAGAGATGTCGGTCGAGGGCAAGGCAAACCAAAGGACGGCCCAGCTTTCCGTTAGATTTTCCGTTCGCTTGCAAACTAAAGGCACCGTTCGCGTTCCGTTAGGGTTGGGCGCGGCGGTATTAAAACAGACGGCCGCGGAAGACGATGGAAAGACACCCCCCCGGCAGTTGCTCGAATACGACCGTCGCCAGGGCTACGTGGTCTGGATCGACGGCGAGCCGGGCGAATCGCACAAGATTTCCCTGGAAGTGCTGGTGCCGTTGACAACCGTCGGCGGCGAAACCCGCCTTCGTCTGCAGTCGCCACGAGCCACGAAGTCGGAGCTGCGCTTGACGGTCGACAGAGCCGGAATGCTGGGGCAGGTATCGGAAGGAGCAACCCTCAAGACAAATTCCGTCGACGACGGCAAGGCAACGCAGTTCGTTGCCCGCGGCCTTGCCGGTGATTTTGAACTTTCCTGGCACGATTCCCACGTTGGCAGCACACGGACTCCCACGGTGCTGACGGTGGCCGGTCAGATTCTGGCGCGGATCGACGAACACAGCGTGAACACCGAGGCCACACTCGAGGTTCGCGGGCACGGTTCACCCTTCGACCGTTTTCGAGTCAGATTACCGCACGGCGCCGAGTTTCTGTCATCGAGCCCGGCCGGCCACACCGTGGTTGAAATCACCGGGGGCGATAACAAGGCGAAAGATCAGCGCAACGGCAAGACAGTTGACGAGTCGCAAATAGTCGAGATCCGTTTGCGGAAGAAGACATTGGGGCCGGTGAAAATTCGTCTGGCCACACGCCAATCACACGGCCAGGGCAATTCGGGACGGTTGGTCGAGTTGTGCGGTTTCGAGGTTCTCGGCGCGGCGCGTCAGTGGGGCCATATCGCCTTGGCGCTGGCCGACGACATCCACGTTTCCTGGGACCAGAAATACCGCGTTCGCCAAGTAGACGAGTTGCCCGACGCCTTGCGGCACGAGGACGTGGTGGCTGGTTTCGCCTATTCTTCACAACCGTGTTCGCTGCAAGCGTGGATTGTTCCCCGCAAAACCCGTCTCAGCGTGGAGCCGGAATATGTGGTTTTTGTGAACGGCAAGGATCTTCGCCTGCAAGCGACGTTGCGCTATACGGTTCGCGGCAAGAAGGTTTTCCTTTTGGAAGTCGATCTTGCCGATTGGCAGCTCGACGATGTGGGCCCCGCCACGGCGGTGGCCGGCGACGGTCTCGACGTGGACAAGTCGAACAAGCTGCGAATTCCCCTCTTGCGCCGCCTGGCGGGCAAGTTCGAGATAACCATAAAAGCTCATCGCGATTTGCCGCCGGATACGAAGGTCCTGAAGGTGCGGTTGCCCGCGCCGTTGGCGGCTTCGTCGAGTTCGGCGGCGTTGGTGATACAGCCTGCCGACAACGTGGAATTGATCCCCAACGACGAGTCCAGCGTGGAGTTGACCCCTCAGCAAGTGACGGCGGCGAAAAGCGTTCCGGCCGGCTATCAGCAGCGTCCCCTCTTCTATCGTGGCGAGGCCTCGAAGGCGGTTTTCGTGGGCGAGCGTTCGATTCATGTTCGCAAAGTGTCGGTGGACGTTGCCAGCCATGTGAATTTCCAGCGGCGGACGTGCCAGGTTTACCAGCATTTTTCCTACCGCATCGATTACCAGCCGCTGCGTTTTCTGGAGATCGATGTTCCTCGCGTGGTGGCCGGCAATAGCGATTTGCAGTTCGAGGTCGGCGGCAACAAGGTTGTTGCGGCGGCGTTGGCCGTGCCGCCGGGCCGAAAAATGGACCCCGATTTCGTGCCCATGGCGATCACCTTGCCTTCGCCGGGCCAAATCGGTTCGGTGGAACTGGCGATCCGTTATCCACTTCACTGGAAGGAACTGCCGCCGGCAGCGAGCATCCTTCGCGAGATACCATTGGCCATGCCCCGCGACGGGAAACTGCTGGGAAATCGTTTGTCGGTCACCAGCGTGGCGCCGTTGAAAGTAGGCCTCCACGACGAAGCTTGGACGCGGGAAAGTAGCCCGCAGTCGTCGCTGCCGCTAGGTTCTTCGCTGAATCTCTCCACCCCCAAGGTCAACGGCAAGGCGGTTCTGGCTATCCACTGCGAACAGCGCAGCCGACAGAAATCCACGCTGGTGACAAAGGCCTGGATCTGTACGGACTTGACCGCCAAAGCGCGTCAAGATTGGGCGGTTTTTGAAGTGATTACCGGCCAAAGCGATCTTGATATCTTCCTGCCCGAGGGCGTGGGACACGCCCAGGCCGAAATTATCCTCGACGGCAAAGCGGTTCAACCCAAGCAGGCTTCGAACAACCATTTGCGTTTGTCGCTGCCGGGCAATAACGGCGGCCGATACCTCTTGCAGCTTCGCTATCAATGCCCCGGCGAGCGGCCGTCGAAGGGACGCATGAATCTGGACTTGCCGCGCGTAGGTGAGGATGTCTGGAATCGGCGCCTCTACTGGGAATTGATTTTGCCGCGGGACGAACATGTGGTTTTCAATCCCAAAGGTTTCGTTTGCGAATATACATGGGGTTGGAACGGTTTTTTCTGGGGACAACAACCGCTTTGCAAACGAGACTATGCGGCCGACTGGATGGGCGCCGCCCTGGAAGGCCGAGCCGCCGCCACCGAGTTGCCCGGCGATGCCGAACGACACGGCACTAATCGCTATGTTTTCAGCACTCTGGGCGAGCCCATGCAGTGCCGCTTCCGCACCATGGGGCGTTCCTGGATCGTGCTCCCGGCGTCGCTGGGGGCGTTGCTTGTCGGCTTGGTCTTGATTTATGTTCCGCTCAGCCGCCATCCCGTCTCGCTACTGGCGGCGAGCGTGGGGCTGGCTGCCGTGGGCCTGATTTTTCCGGCGTCCACGCTCTTGCTGCTGCAAGCGTCGGCTTTGGGACTTGCACTGGCGCTGATGGCCGGACTTTTGCAGCGCAGCCTGGCTCGAAGGCGTCGTGGCACTACGATGCTGGGCGCCGCCGGCTTGGGCACCGGCAGTTCCATCTTGGACAAGGATTCCACGCAAACGCAACATATCATACCCCCGGCGGCTGTCGATTCCACCGAGAGCGGAAGGAACCGTGCCGCCGACGGACCGGGATCCCCGCAATGATAGAAAATAGTAACGTAGGGTGCGTGCTTGCACACACCACCGAAAGAGGCCGGGCTATACGTGTCATGATGAAGAGCGGATTAAGAGCATGGTCGGTGCGTGCAAGCACGCACCCTACAAAACTGCTCCAACTGGCGGTCGTGGCCGTCGTGGCCGCGGCCCTGGTCGCGGCTGTCGAAGCAAGCGACGCGGGACCACAACCGCTTCGCTTCATTCGCGTCTATGCCCCGGCCGAACAACCGCAACTGTGGCCGCGAGGCCGGGGGCGTTACCTTCCCATCGACAGCGATGATTTCCAGCGGTTGCTTGAAGATGCCAAAGCGTCGCAAGCAAATAGTTCCACCCCAAAGGCGAGCGTGGCCCAGGCCCAGTATCGGATCCGTCTCGATGAAGATGGAACCATACGGGCAACGGCGCGTCTGCATGTGCTAAGCCATGCTGAGGGACCGCTGCTGTTGCCGCTTGAACCGTGCCGCTTTGCAATTGCGCGTCCCAGGTGGGCGGCAAATGCGTCCGCTTCCGACAATCCAGCCACGCCGGCGATTTTGGGCACGGACGGATCGGGACAGACCGCCCTGGTTGTGGAACGTTCCGGCGAGCTTCTCTTCGACTGCACGATGCGTGGGCGACGGATGCGGCAAAGCGGGGAGGTCGGCAGCGGATCTGACGGAGTCGGCGGGGTTGAGAACGGCGCGGTCGCCCAGACCGAGTTCGACCTGGAATTGCCCAAATGCCCGAGGAACGTTTTGCTGCTGGATTTACCGCGAGACATCATCCCCCAAGTCGGCCATGGGATTATCGTTCGCGTCAACGAAACGTCGGAAAAACCATCGACGCAGACACCGTCCACATCGCGGCTGGTGCGATGGCGGATTGATTTGGGAGGTCGCAACCGAGTGAAACTGCGTCTGACACCAGAGGGCGTGGCGGGCGGCGTTTCGTCGGCGATTCACCTCACGCAGTCGTTGGTATACGATATTGCGGAGCGGGGCCTGGAGGTGTCGTCTGATTGGCACTTGGATGTGTCCTCCTCGCCGATCGATCGCGTCGAGTTGATTGTGGATAGCCCCTTGAGAGTGATTCGCGCTCAATGCGGAGATCAACCGGTGAAGTGGTCGGTGATGTCTGCCGGCGGCGGTAAAACCCGGCGCGTATCGCTGGAATTGCCCCAGCCGATCCAAGGCACGGGGCGCAGCCTTCAGGTGTGGGCTTATGCGCCGCTTGTTATCGGCCGAGCATGGCCTCTGCCTCGAATTCAAGTGCACAGTGCCGGCAGCGAAAACGCCCCGTCCAAAGCGCGAAAAGTTTTTTGGGAACAAGGCAAGGCTACGCTTTTGCTGGCCGATCCGCTTCAATTAGCCGATATCAGGGCCATTGACTGTCGCCTTTCGAAGGTCGCTCGTTTGCCCCCGCCCGACTCGGGTGAATCGGTACAACTTCAACTCTTCTCCGCGGATGCCCGCCCCCAGATCGTTTTATCGCGGGCCCAATCCCTGCCCTTGGTCGATCTTGGCATTGCCACTCGCCTGGACGCGGGTGAGATGACTGCATTGGTGAGCGCCAAACTTCGCGGCAACCGGCAAGAGCAGTTCCAAATCGAGGCCCAACTGCGCCAGCAATGGATTGTGGATTCGGTGCAGTCGCAACCGGCCGGCGCGGTGGCCGATTGGCGAGTGGAGAACGGCGGCGACGGATCGCGTCGGCTCGAGGTACGGCTTGCCAGACCGTTATCGCCCAGGCGGGGAACAATGCATTTGATCGTCGGTTTGCGATACCCCCGCTCCCCGCTGGGGCGTAAGCTGTCCATCGACGATCTTCTGCCGCTCGATTTTGCGAACTGCCGGCCGGGCAAATCGCTATTGGCGATCCACGCGGTGGAACCGTACCGCTTGAAGACCTGGGGCAAAGCAAGTTTGTCGCTCGCCGAGGCCGACAGCCTTCACGCCGATGATTTGAGCCTCTTTGCGCAACCGCCAAAAGGACTTGTGGTGTCAACGCCCGAGGCGGCCGAATCGCTAAGCGTTTCGCTACAGCGGCGGCGGCCGTCATACGAGGCCTCCATCCGAGTCGAAGCCCGAGCGGAGGGCGACTTGCTTCTGGAATCTTATCAGATTCGTTGCCTGCCGCGTTCAACGCAGGTGGAGCGCGTGCTGATTCATTTCTCGCGGGCACGCGGTTCCGCATTGCGATGGTGGTTGGGCTCCGAAGATAACCAACAGATCGAAGCCCGTCGCTTGCCGGCGGCCGAAGAGGCGGCGGCGGGCTTGGACGGCGACGGCGAAACATGGGAAATCTCGCTACGACAACCGCGTAGCGAGCCCTTCGAAATCTCAGCCGCCCGAACCACCAGACTCGACCAGGAAACGGCCGTCTGCCTGGCGGCCCTGCCCGAGGCGTCCCTGCAAAAGGCGACTCTGCTTATCCGCTCAAACGATGTCACCGCTGGCCGCTTCGAAAACCATCGTCTGGAACCGATTTCTTCGGAACCGATCCAACCGCAACGATATTCCACAATCAGGGCGACCTATCGTTATAATCCGTTGCACATGCTTTCCTCCTCCCAGCAAGCGGAGTTGACAGTGCTCCCCGCGGCAACCAAAGGGGCAGCGAATAGGACGGATGAAAATGCAACCGAATCGGCGTGTCCCTCGGCCTGGGCTTGGTCCTGTCAACTGCACTCGTACTTCAACCCCGACGGCGCGGCGCGACATTCGGCCATGTATCTAATCGAAAACGCGGGTCGAGCCCAGTTGAGATTGACGCTGCCGGAAACTATCGAACCCGCTGATGTGCAGGGTATTTGGCTAAACGATAAACCGCTGACGTGGCAAACCACGGTTACGAAACGCAACAGCAGCCTACGGGTGGACCTGCCGGAAGGAGAACGATTCCTGACCGTGACAGTCCATTTTACCACAACGAATTCGTGGCTGGGCGCTACCGAATCGCTACGGCCGCTGATGCCGGCGGTGGACATTCCCATGCTGGGGCGATACTGGACGGTTTGGCTCCCGCCGGGCTATGCGCCGCTTGTGGGCGAGCATGAAACGATGTGCGGATTCGCTCCGCCCGTGGCCCTGCCCAGCCTCACACAACGAGTTTTTGGACCCTTGGGACGGCCTCTTCACGACAAGACATTCGATCCGTTTTTGGCGGAAGATTGGAAAAATATCGCGCGCCACTTATTTAATCCGTCGCCAAACGAACAGGCGGCGGGACTGTTGCTCGAGAGAATCGGGCGTCTCGCGCAAGAAACCGCGAGTGATGGTTTCGCTTGGGCGGATATTCTAGGTAATCAGTCGTTTGGTGACGTGGGACGACCGCTTCTGATCGAAGCAGACGCCTTTGCCCAAGCCGGCATCCGGCCGGTGACGGCAGACGCGCGTTCGCAGCCGCCGCAACTCCCAGCGGCGCCGTTGCCTCCCCAACTCGAATCGGAGACAGTGGCAACGCAAGGGAACCCCTCGGCGGGGATGACGCCCGCGTCCGGCGGCATCGCCGGCGAAGAAGCCATGGGCCGGGCCATCCGTTTGTTGCGTCGCCGGGGCATGGCCGTTTTGCTGCATGACGAGGCTATGGTGTTGACCACATCCGCCCGCGCCGCCGTTTATGCGGGCCACCTGAAACCCTACGGCGGCGTTGTTTGGCGCGTATGCCCAGGATCCTTGAGCGATTGGATTTCCACGGCGGCCACCGCCGGCGGCCAAAACGAGAATTACCACACCTTGGTTTCAGCCTCGAGTTGGGCCAAGTCCCCCGGCGGCCCCCAGTCGCCATGGTCGACGGCCGTACCCGGGTCGTTTCAAACGGCCGACACACCGGGCTGGACCGCCGTGCGATTGGATATTTCCGGCGACGAAGCCGTCGCCCTGACGGTCGTCCATCTGCAAACACTGGGTATCTTTCGCTGGACGGCGTTCATCCTGACCGTTGCCTTGGGCTGCTGGAAGGGCATGGATCAACCGTTGCGGCTGTCGTTCGGCCTCGCCATTTCAGCGATACTGGCGTTACTGAGCCCCGTCCTGCTATCCACGACCGCCTCGGGCGTTTTTTTGGGATTGCTGTTCTGCCTGCTTTTGCGTTTGATCCGCCGGCAGCCCGCAACCGACGACTCGAAATCCGCCGTCACCAAGGCCCCGCCGTCTGCTTCTCGTTCAACCGCCACCCATATCGCCTCGGGCATGGTGCTGGCCATGGCAATGCTTTGCTCGAACACCTCGGAGGCCCAAACAGCAAAGCCACATGCACTCAAGTCGAAGGATCGCTCCCACACCTATCGCGTTATTGTTCCCGCCGACGAAAAACGAGAAGCGACGGGCGGCCGGGTTTTCGTGCCGGAAGAATTCTACCGGCGGCTACACCTGCGGGCCGCAACAGCCACGGGCAGTCCGCGAGGATGGCTGCTTACCTCGGCCACATATCGGGGTGCTCTTATTAGACAAGATCAGCCGCGGCGGCTGGCAATCGACTCCCTGCAAGCCGTCTTCGACATCCGGCTCTTCGATCGCGCGGCCGAGGTGCTCATACCCTTGAAAAAACAAGACGTCTCGATTGTGGCCTCGGCGTGCCTGCTCGACGGGCGCATGGTGCAACCCACATGGAGCGAGGACGGCCGCTCGATTGTCGTGCCGGTCGAGCAACCGGGCCGACACCGTCTGGAACTTTCGCTGCGTCCATCTGAAAAACATATTGAAAAGCCACGAACAACTTCAGAAGCAGAGGCCAAGCCGCAAGCTGTAAAGGGCAATGGTGAATTGGACTTCGCTATCCCGCGGCTGAACAACTCGCATCTGGAACTGATCCTGCCGGTGGGCGAGTGGGCGGTTGAAGTTCCTTCGGCCGGCGGACCGGTGACAAACCAAAACGGCCTGCTTACGGCCGAGTTGGGCGGAAGCGACCGTCTTAGCATTCGCTGGCGCGACAGTAATACTCGTCCGCTGGTCAAAGCGTCGATCCAGGCCGATGAACTGTTGTGGCTGAAGATCCTGCCGGGCTCGGTGGTCGTCGACGCCAAATTTGTCGTTAAAGTCGAGGCCGGAGCGGTTCGCACGATCATGCTCGAGGCCGACCCCAGGCTGCGACTGTTGAACCACGCCGACACGGCCGATATCGTCGATGTGCCGGGCAAGCCCCATTTGCGATTAATTCAATTGAAGGAACCTTGCACGGATGAGGTAGTGGTCAGCGCCAGTTTTCTGCTCCGCGATGCCTCGGGCGTGGGCAACGTGCGGCCGCCACGACTGCGTCTGGCGAACGTGTCGGCGACGACCCGTCGTCTGGCCGTATCCATCGATCCCAGCCTCGATAGCCCCAGCCTCGATAGCCGGCCGCAGGACCGACGATTGCCGACGCCGGCGGACATCTCCGAGTTCATGGCCGACTGGGGCAACACCAAAGTCAAACCGCAATCGGCTTATTTGCTGGCCGACGTCGACCCCGCCTGGAGTATTTCCACACGCCCACGCCGTCCGCCGATCGAGGTCGTGCAAAGTCTGGGCGTGACTTTCAGCCAAAAACGCATCGAGGTGCGCCTCGACGCCAAATTGACCGATACGCCTGGCTATGGCTTTAAGTATCGCTTGGCGTCGCCGCCTGAAATGGTTATCGATAAAGTTTCGCTGCTCGAGGAAGGCGTGCAGCGAGTTTCCCGCTGGTCGCGCGACCGGGACGGCATGCTAAGCATTTTCCTTAGCGGTCCGGCCGCCGTGGAAAGACACCTCTCCTTGCAAGGACACATAGCAACGCCACCGCAAGGAAAGATCGATGTTCCCACGTTTCATCTCCAAGACGGCCGCCTGGAATCGACCAGGATCGCCTTGCTGCGGGACCGATCCGTTTTGGTTTCTATCGTAAAATCCAGAGGGCTGATCGAATCGAATTGGCCGTCCGCGGTCGAGATCGCAGCCGCCGCCGGCGGAAGCGGCTTGGGGCCGGCCCACCCGCTCAAGAGCTTTATCTCCGACGGCATACAGCCCGTGGAGTTGCAGGTCGCGTTGGTGGCTAATCGCCCCAAAACAAAAATGGTTCAGACCACAATCCTTGCTCCCGCCGGTGATTCCGGCGGCAAACCTTGGACGGCGACCGTCGATCTGCGCATCGCGGTAACCGACGGCCTATTGGACGAGGTGATTTTGGATGTTCCCCAGCAGTTCGGCGGCCCCTATGAATTGCGACAACCCGGAACGATCGAGGTGATTGACGCGTCCGACCGGCGACGGCGACTGGTCGTTCGGCCGCACTCGCCGATAGCCGGCCAAGGCCGTTTGACAATCACCAGCCCCTTGTCGTCCGAACCGCTGGCCGCGCCGCGAATCACACCGAGCAACGTCGCCAAACTCACGCAAATACTGGTTCTGCCCAAAAGAAACGGCCCCCTGCCGATAACCTGGGAGATTCGGGGATTAAAGAAAACCTCTCTTGCGGACAACTATGAAGTTGTCGACGGCCGTTTTAGCGCGGTGCTCGTGTCTGCGCAAAAAGGCCAAGGCAACGCCGTCGTGCGATTGGCCGATGTGAATATCGTTTGGCGGGCAGATGGAACGTGCAGCGGCACGGCAACCTTCGATCTGATACCCGACGGCCGCTTGTGGTGTCCACTTTGGTTGCCCCGTCAATATCAACTAATCGAAACCCGTCTGGACCATGCGGTCGGTGTTCCCGTTGTCGATGGCGAGTCAAGTTCAGCAGGGCGCGAGTATCGAATTCAACTGGCTTCGCGGACCTTGCCGCAACGGATCGAGGTGGTTTTTCGCGGCCGGCTGCGAACCGATCAATGGAGAGAACGGCAGCCCTGGGACGCTCCACGTTTGGGTGACTTGCCCGTGGAAAAAACGCTTTGGCGCGTTTGCGGCCCACGTCAGTTCCCGCCAAGTCGGCCGGCCACAGCCGCCCAGCGGCTGCAACACGAGTTGATACGCCTCGAAAACGTGGCAGCGATAATCGAGCAAGGAATCGCTCTGCCCAACCGTAAAGCGGATGAGTTGCGAGACTGGTATCATCCCTGGGCGCATCGCTGCGGGGATGTGCAACACGAAGTTCTCCGCGCCACAGCAGCAGTGAATCAGCTCGATCCGGCGCGCACGGCACGTGATCTATTGAAGCGATTCGACGACCGTCAACGCGAAATCGCCAAAGAGTTGCAAGCCGAAGATATCCTCAATCGCCGGCGGGAGGAAATACCGGCCGCCATCGACACAGGCGCCCTATGGGAAACCACACTGGCCTCGGCCGGGCCGATCGCCCTTCTCCTTGAAGACCGCCGGCAGTCCCCTGGAAGCGGCCCTAAGAGCAAAGGCAACCTCTCGTTTTATCCGCGCCGTACGTCCGATGTCTGGACCCGCTTTTATGCGGTGCTTGCCATCGTCGTCACCATCGGCCTCGTCCAACAGGGCGCCCCAGGCGGGCTGTTGCCGATGTTTGCCAGGCGGTGGCCGCATCTGCTGGGCGTGGTCGCGGGACTTCTTTGCTGGTTTTTCTTGAATCCAAGCCTTCTCGGTCTTATAATCGTGGCCGTTTGCCTGATCGCTTCCGTGCGATCCGGATGGCAAGACCAATCTCGCAGCGATTCAGCAATCGTGCCTTTGAGCTAGGCTTTGTCAATCTTAAACCACCCACTCAATTCCAAGAAGAATCAGTTTTTTAGGTTCATCCGAAATTTGATTGCGCCGACAGAACCGAATTGTATCATTGAGTTTGGGTGTGACAAAGAGACCACGAAATGTCGAAAGTACGAAAGGTCGAAAAAAGTGGCTCTTGCGGAGAATTCGTGGGTAAGTTTAGGTGGAGATTCAGGGGTGAAACGAGTTGTCCCGTACTTCCCGTCTTTTTGACACAAGAGCCGATCTTAACCCTTCATTTTTCGATTGAACCAATACGAAACCACTTACTGCTGCACGGCTGAAATCAATCCCTGAATTCTACGGAAGAGGAAATATCTTTCGTGTTTTCGTACTTTCGATCTTTCGTGGTGAAAAAAGTCGCATGCGCGCACGCACCCTACTTGGCTACTTGGCGCCTTGGTTTATGAGCACCCAGGTGCCGGTTTTTCCGGCCACGGCGATGTCCAGTTTCTTGTCGCCGTTGAGATCGGCCACGCAAATTTGCATGCCGATACCGACGTTTTCGCCGGGGCCGGCGATCGTGTGTCGGGTGAACTTCCTGGCCTTCGCCTCCCAGGTGTAGTAGTAGATGACGGCCGGTTCTTTTCCGCCGGGGTCTCTTCCGCAATGGCCGCGAACCCGCTTGCCGGTAATCAGGTCCTTTTTGCCGTCGCCGTCGATATCGGCCCAGACAAGGTGGTGGGCCTGCGACCAGGAATCGTCGATCATCCGTTTGGTCCAGGTGGTGGTGCCGTCGGCCTGGGGCCGGCCTTGCTCCCACCACTTCAGCCCGAAGCCGTGGGCGTCGCCGCAGATGATGTCGTTGCGTCCGTCGCCGGTGAGGTCGACGACCAGGAAGGGGCAACTGCCGTGGTGCGTGGCGGTTTCGCCGTGGAACTTCCAGGGCTTGGCCAGCGGGTCGCCCGCGGGGCGTTCGTACCAGCCGCTGCCGCATAAGACGTCCTCGCGGCCGTCGCTGTTGACGTCGCCGAAGGCGAAGCCGTGGCCGCCGCTTTCGCCGCCGATGACGATACGCCGCAGGCTGGGCTTGCCGCCTTCGCCCTTGTCGAACTTCCAGACGACCACCGGCGACTTGGAATCCCAGCAGTTGACAAAGACCTCGGGCTTGCCGTCGCCGTCGAAGTCCTTCAGGCAGAACGATTCATTTGAATTGCGGCCCTTGGCCAGGACTTGTCTTTTCCAGAGCTTGCCTCGATCGAGATCTTTCTTGCCGGGATTTCTGTACCAGCAGATTTCAGGCGAAAACCATTCGCCGGCAATCACGTCGAGCCAACCGTCGCCGTCGACGTCATAGAGGTGATCGCCGTTGGTGACGAGGTATACGTCGCCCATTTCGGGGATATCACGAAGGCGGTGGGGCGCAAAGTCGGGCCCGGCGTACCAGTGCGTGCCGGCCACGATGTCGGGCTTGCCGTCGCGATTTATGTCGGCCACGGCACAACCCTCGTTGGGGCTGACCATCAGCAGGCGTTTTGAAAATTTGACGCTCTTGGCGTCGTCGGCCAGCAGCGGCATGGCCGCCCAGCAGCCGATAAGCAAAATAACCAAGGCAATGCGAGAGGACGAAAACCAAAACAAAGGGAAGGACGTGGACATGGTGCATTTTCTCCAAAAAAAGGCGGGCATTGTGGTACGGCCATCCTGGCCGTGGGGTGTTTCCTTTCGCGGGCTATTAGAACATCCTAGCATTTTGCCATCCTCGTGGCAATAATCGGGCCGATTAGTTAATCTGGGGGCGGCTCGGATAAAACGTGAGCAACATAGGCCGGCTCGCAACCCGGAAATGGGGCTTTTCCCCATGTCACTAAGGCGATACACTACTTGCCGTGGGGTGATCGCACTTCAGATGTGAATTCGTCGGACTGATTAAGGAGCCACATAGCGTGATAGTAGTCAATATCGAGTATATTCCCGGCATGGTGGTCGTGGGTGTTAAGGGGCTGGTTCAGGGCAATACGGTTCGGGCCAAACATGTGGGACGCGACATTGCGGCGGGGCTGAAGAACATTTTCGGCGGCGAACTGCGGGGCTATACCGAGCTTTTGATCGAATCGCGACGCGAAGCACTCAGCCGCATGATCTCGCAGGCACAACAGCTTGGGGCCGATGCGGTGGTGAACGTTCGCTTCGCCACCAGCAGTATTACATCCGGCGCGGCCGAGCTATATGTTTACGGCACAGCCGTTTCGCTGGCCCCAAGCGCCGCCGAGCAGAGCGTCGAGGTCGAGCAGGTCTGAATTTCAATCGGGAGTAGCGCGGTGTACGACGTTATCTATACGATTCTGGGCTTGGGAATTCCGCTGGCTTTGCTGCTGGGTGGTTTGGTAATCGGCAACTCGATCGAGTCCGCCCATTTCCGCCGCCTGGCACTCCGCGAAGCGGAGTTGGCGGGCGTTTTGGTTTCCAACATAAAACGCTTGCCCCAGAATTGGCAAGCCCACGGCGCGGTTCTGGTGACGGGCGAAGTAGTAATCGCGACCGACTACTTCAAGGTCTGGGTGGCCGGTTTGCGCAACCTTTTCGGCGGCCGCGTGCGGGGATACGAGGCACTGATGGAACGAGCGCGTCGCGAGGCGATTGTGCGCATGACCGAGCAAGCCCAAGCTGCCGGGTGCAATCTGGTGTGGAACGTGCGGCTGGAAACATGCACCATCGGCGGCAAGGAAAACCGCAAGGCCGCGGGTGTCGAGGTGATCGCCTATGGCACGGCCATGGTCGCCGTGAATACGTAAACTCAACGCCGTACCATACTCCCCAACTAGCTAACCGCAGTACCCTCTGGTTCCATTTCGCACTGAACCAAGATACTTCCCAGAAGAGCCGATTATCAAAAATTCCGGTGATCTTTCTGGAAATACAGGCTCTATCGCTTGACGTAAGCTCAGGGGCTTGCTAGATTATACACACGGGCATGGCCCGAACGGGGAACGGAACGGAACAGAGTCAGGATGAGGCAATAGAGGCATGCGATGACCGTGTCGGCGGCTTCTGCCGTTGGCGCCATAGGTGTTTTGCGCTGGTTATCGTTCCCCCCCATTATTTAGCATCCAAAGGGAAACTTGTTTGCCCGTGGATGTCAATTTACCCTGCGGCAAGGCGTTCCTGTCCAATTGATCGGCGTCAATGGCTCATCCTGATGTGAGCCCTGAGCGACGGTTGCCTAAGCCCTTCGATATCACTATTTGTAAAAATTATTTCGGAGGATCTAGAGACATGTTGAAACGACAAAGAGGCTTTACGCTGGTGGAATTGCTGGTTGTTATTGCCATCATCGGAATTTTGATTGCACTGCTTTTGCCGGCCGTGCAAGCGGCGAGGGAAGCCGCGAGAAGAATTAATTGCACCAATAATCTCAAGCAGGTTGGACTTGCGTTGCACATCCACCACGACTCGCTCAGGCATTTGCCGTCCGGATGGGTGAGCAATACCGGCGTTAACGGTCCGACCGGTTGGGGTTGGGCCGCGGCCATTTTGCCCCACATGGAGCAGGCGGCGTTCGCTGAAGAAACAATAGACCAAGAGCAAGTTATTAGCTATAGCACGGCTACGATTAGTAACTTAGCGGCCTTAAAAACATCTTTCAACGCTTTTCGTTGCCCCAGCGACAAGGGCAGGGAAGCCTCGACGATTGCCGGCATGGAGGTGGGAACGAACAACTACGTGGGCGTTCACGGCGGATATCCAAGCACTTCCACCTACCCGGCCGGAACCACCCTGCTGTCGCTGCTCAACTCATCAACACCGCAAAATGGAAACGGCACGTTTTACCACAATAGCCGGAAATCGTTTCGCGACATGCGCGACGGTACGAGCAACACCTTGGTCGTCGGCGAACGGGCCGTCAAGATCGTGCCTACCACGCCGGCCGGAGCGAATCCCGCTGAGTACTATTCGACTTGGGTCGGAAATCCCAGCGCCGCCGCTTCCGATGCACCTTACGGCGCTGCCAGATGCGTGGGAGCTGCCATCACCGCGCCGAACTCCGAGGACGAGATCCCCTACGACTACCAGCAAGGATTCGGCAGCCCCCACCCCGGCGGGTCCCAGTTCCTCCTCGGCGATGGTGCGGTGCGGTTGGTTAACGACGATGTAGATCGCCTCATCTATCAGCAGATTTGCACGGTCAATGGTGGCGAGCAGGTCAGCCACTTCTTCGCCACCGAATAGTCGCTCACCTCGCGGATTGCGAAGCCGCCAGCGGCTAGTTCAGGGCTCTTAGAACGTGTTTTGAAATTGCTTATTGGCTTCCAATGGGTGCCACTGCTGGCTTGTCCAGCAGTGTTTTTGCGGGGAAATCCACTTCGCACTGCTGGACAAGCCAGCAGTGGCACCCTT
>SDBV01004114.1_pt1 | contig 21078 bp, 39 predicted proteins | sample 2277081 | NCBI WGS metagenome assembly SDBV01 (sample SAMN10402039, study PRJNA504765) | marine sediment metagenome | isolation source: marine sediment core GS10_PC15, 223 cmbsf | place: Arctic Ocean: Southern Knipovich Ridge | collected 2010 | reverse complement strand
ATAGGAAGGTGTGGAGTTGTTTATAAAATCCCCGAAATTCAAAAACAAACCAAGTCTGTTTTAAAACAATTAGGAGAGGTTATGATTTCTGAAGCAGGAAAACAAATAATTCTTCAACAATTAGCTGATGGAGTACCCATGAAGACCATCGCTAAAGATTATATGGTTAGTGTATCTTCTATCCGCCGGATTAAAAAGGCGGGCAAAAAGGTTACCGCGAAATCGGTAGACCATGATCTGAAATTGCGTACTGCCAAACAGGACCTACGAACTCAAAATAAGAAGTATCGTCAAGCTCTTGATCAGATAACCGAGCTGAATAAGGAACTTGGTCAATTCCAACAAATAGCTAAACTTAGCTCAGTTATTATACCAAAAAAATGGAAAGTTACAAAACAGTCCAGAAAAGAAGTCGTCGCGGTTACCTTGTCAAGTGATTGGCATATTGATGAAGAAGTTATTTCAGCTGAAATTGGTGGGGTTAATGAATACAATGCGGAGATAGGAGAAAAACGTATTAAAACCTATTTCAATGTCGTGTTGAGACTTCTTAACATGTGCCGAACAGAATCAACAATTAAGCGATTGATTATTGGGACTCTAGGGGATGCCATCTCTGGATGGATTCATGAAGAGTTTTTACAGGCAAATACAATGACACCACCAGAAGCCATTCTTAAAGCTTTTGAGTTGTATTGCAGCGGATTTGATTTCCTTCTCAAGGAAGGCAATCTTGAGGAAATAGATGTAATTTGTTGCTGTGGAAATCATTCTAGAATTACCAAAAAGAATGAAGTCAAACGCGGCCATAAAAAGAGCTGGGAATGGTTGATGTATGAACTCCTGGTTAAGTGGTATGCTATGAAGGGTGAAACACGTATCAAATTCAAGGTGCCGGAAGGTTACTTTAACTGGATAAATGTATTTGGAATGGATATAAGATTCCATCATGGTAACAGAATACGGTATGGTGGCGGTGTAGGCGGTATCAGTATTCCGTTAAGAAAAGCTATTGCCCAATGGAATAAAGCCAGACATGCTGATATAGATTGCCTAGGACATTGGCACACCAGGGAAACAAGTTCGTCCTATGTTACCAATGGTTCAGTCGTCGGCTATAGTGAATTTGCAGAGTTTATCAAAGCAGATTTTGCCCCGCCTTCACAAGCGTTTTTTATCATACATCCTAAATACGGGAAGACAGCAGAATTTCCTATAACATTGGAGTGATGAAATGCCGAGGCAAGGATATAATCATAACGTATAGATTTATAAGTCTCTTACTTTCCGAACACAGGTTCGGAAAACTTTCTCACTGTGGAATGGGGTCGGCATGGAATGCTGGCCTCGTTTCATTTTAAATGGTGGGCGAGGGAATTGAACCCCGAAGACCGTTTCTTTATGGCAGGACTTGAACCTGTCTCTCACGGTAGCGAACCGTACTTCCTTAGCTTACCCACCTACCAACACTTAAAGTTTCATCTTAAAGGTACTACCCTTTTTGCTTTTCCATTTTTAAATAGCTCAACTTTACGAACAACTTCATTGTCATACCGCAAAGCATAAGCGACATTTCGTCCAAACACTGCAGCACTGCGCAGAGGTCCATCGTAGCCTTGGGGAAGAAGTGAACTCTTTTAATAAAATCTGCCCGGCTCTTTACGTATTTCAATTACATATCCAAATTTCATGTTTCACCTCGTTTATCAGACTGCTAATAGCATCGATCCTTATTATTATTTGTTAGTTTTATAGCAGTAATATCCACACACTCCATAACGAAATGCCTGCGAGAAATAGCCATGCATCACCTAACATATCCGGTATATCCTGTAAATTAGTTTCTATGGCTATGCCATCGTTGTTATCCACGGGATATATTTCACTTTCTTGTTCCGTGGAAGGTTCAACATCTAATCCTCCTGCAAGAATTGAGTCAACAGCGAGAAGAGTAGTTCCTCCCATCAAGATATACCCTGCCAGCGGAACTGCACAACCTCCTGCACCAATCAGCATCCTTACCACAATCAACAAGATTGTAATTAGCTTTTTCATTTTGTTTCTCCTAAAAAAGTTAGTTGTTTTCATTTTGCCTCCCTATATAGACGACAAACCCTTTTAACCAAACCCAAGTATTCGATTTTACGCCGCTTGATTCTTTTAACTTTTACTTTCATTATCTTTATCTTCAACCCCCTCACGAGCTTTTTCACAAACAGGATCCGACGTTACGCAGAAATTCATACTCATTGGTTTCAACCCTATTTTAGCCGCCAATAGCTTACCTATTTTCGAATAAGCCATCCCACAAATACCAAAATCAATAACACATAACTTATCATCAGGTAAACGACCAATATTGCCAGAATGATTGTCGGCGTAATCTCCACCAAGAGCCTTTTTTACTTGTTTAGCAAATTCTTGAAATTCTTCTGATTCTTTGAACTCATACGTACAACCGCCCATATCGAACAGGCTGTCTACACGTTCCGAATAATACTGATTGCCTTCAATAGCTAACGCACGCGGTGCTAATCCATATCGATGTGCAATTCTTTGCATCCTGTATGCGAATTGTGCTTGTTCAGGTTCTGGGTGAAGATTAATCGAGGTTGTCGTGAAGTTTTTGCATACAATCTTAGAGTTCACTTCGTAAACTTGACATTCTACACCGTACCCTAATTTGTTTAATCCTTCTGTGTTCATATTTTAAAGTCATCCATAGGATACATGTTCTGTTACTTGCTTGTTGAGCTTTTGTAGTTCCACAACCTCTTCGTTTGACAAAACTGTTTGTTTTTCCAATTGCCGAATTCTGCGATTAACTATCTGAAATCCCTTGCGTCCCATTTGCTTCTTCATTTTTTCATCCTCAATAAATATCGTTCCTTATATATAAATTATAACCTATTTTGGAAGAAATACAAACATTAAGTTTATTAAATAAACAGACTGGTAATGAAATTCTTGCCTTCTTTTGGGGATAAAATTCCTTCATGAACCAATATATCAATACAACAAGCTATCCACCATACTTCATCCCAATCGGGAAATCTACCATCGATATATTGAAAACTCATTTTTGGTTCCCAACTAAATTATTTTCAATATAGACTTTTATCTGACTTGGTCTCAAATGAAAACTTCCTTTCCAGTGATCGTGCTCAATCATGCTATCAGTCATGCCGCAAATATCACTAACAGATACATTAAACCTTTTGTTATCCGGTGATCTTACAACTACGGTTTGCGGATGACTATTTCTTTTGCCACCTATTTTGTACAACCAAACTTTCCCATCAATATGTAAATTACGCATTGTTTTCCTTTTCAAACAACTTTCTATAATAATCATCTGCAGTTGCTGTTTTATTGAGTGGATGATCATCATCCCATTCACCAATGTCTCGTGTTTCTATGTCCAAAACATCCGGCGAAATGCAGCGGTTTGGGTACCTTGTATTTTCCAGAACGCTTTTCACCTCTTCAGCACCCATAAAATCCATATCAACAACGTATAGTGTAATTCTGTGTACTTCCATTTTTTAGCCCCTATCTCTGTCCTTTTGATTTGTGTGTCCGCTCCCCGTCTATATCCTTAATCCTCCTCTTCAGGGGGTACGCCAACCCACACCTATCGCACACTCTACCTATCACCTTCTCCCACCTAATTCTCGCATTTTTCTTACTCATTTTTCAGCCCCGTTATGTTACCAATCCTTCCCGCTAATCTTTGATTTAGGCGGTTCATATGTGCCTACAATCAATAAACTAGTTAGATAGGTATAAAGGCCTATTTGCCGATTATCTCATCCATTGCCTTCGAATATAGGCGTATCCATCACCTATATAGTCGATATTGGATACTACGAATTTGACAAAAGCACCAAAGTGTCCCGGCTTATTTAAGTTGTTTGATTTGACTATGTAAAGCGGATGGGCGGAATCCAAAACCATCTGATGCTTTTCACACAAGTTTAGGTAGTCGTTAAGAAAGTCATTCTTCTTCATTTCTTTTTGTGTCGCCATTATTTACCTCCTGTAAGCACAATTACTCGATCTCGATTTTTACCGCTTCGACACCTTTACCAAGATGGATGAATTGAGGTAAACAAACATCTTCAATAATACCTCTCAAATTTGTAACCCCCTCATCCAACGGATGATCTATCGTAATATCCGCATCTGATTTTGACGCTTGAATTTGTTGATCAGGTGTTAACTTATCCTCATCAACATAAATTTTAACTTTTATTTCCGCGTATAGCATCATATTTCTTTTTGGTATCGGAAGATCTACGGATTTTACATCATTGCAAAGATCGTGAGTTTCGCACACTTCACAGGTTCCGATTGATTGTGGTGTAGGCACCTGTTTTGTTCCGTTGCAGGTCTCGCAGGGGAGGAGGGCGAGAGCTTGGTCGGCTTTGAGAAAATAGAAAATATCCCTCGGTGTTTTACCTGCCGCGGTTTTTATTTCTTTTAGGAGTTGGTGGATTTTAGAGGTTGAAGTCATTTTTTCCTCCGTTCTTCTTTTGTACCCCAAATATATATTGCAAGTACACAGGGCTTTATTCTACAATAATTGCATACTTCAGGGTGTGTTCTTAATTGTATAAGAACCTTGCCTGCTGTAGCATGATCCAATTTTTCATAGGTACAGATACGTTTTACTTTAGTCACCATTTCACTCTCCGAATATAATACCGCCTATTGTGGTGCTAACTGGAACACCGTGTCCCCAACGGATGATAATGACGAGGCTTTGGTTTGGTACGGATAGTTCGTAGACCGCACTGAGCAGTTGAGAAGAAAAAAGACGATATTGCGCACCACGTTTCCATAGAATAGGATTCCACACTAAACGTAAACCTCGTGTAACCGCTGGACACGTATTCCCTCGACAATCCGTACTTATAGTAAGAACTTCGTCTGATTCTTCCACTACGTATAGTTGTTTAAAGTTCATCTATCCCCAAAATATCTATTTTAGCATTCCATCCACAATGTTGACGTGTACAGAATTCACCATGTCCTTCATCTGCTGAGAAGCTTCCGCAAACTGGACAGCGCCAAAACAATTTATGTCTTATCCATAACCACCATTTTTTCATGCGAAACCACCTTGTAAAATACCTCTCCTTTGGGCAAGATGCCATCTTCTATGTACTGGAGCTGGTTGGTTTTCTAGATTTTTTTCTTGACAGTCTAACTTATTCCCATTTTTATGGTGTACATCCATATCATTTCCTGGTTGCATAATAAGCCTATGCAGGTATATCGTCGTTGATGTTCCATTTTGCTTGAGAGAAGCAGCAACATAGTACATCCTTGGACCTGATCGTTTAAGGCGCCAAGTATACTTCTTTACAAGATCCCAGTTTGTAGCGTCAATGATGGCCTTTTTACCGGTATTTGATAGGTTTATCAACATTAAAGGTTTCTACATTCTACAAGTTGGCCGAATTTAGTGAGTTTGAATCCGCTATCCTCGTCAATATGAACACATCTATGGAATTTTCCATCCCTAAGCAGCGTTAAAAGAAAATGTTTACGACCATCCTCTCCAATGGCCACTACATTTACACCAGTGCTGCAATGACGAAGTTCCAGTCTCCAAACTGGGTCTGGAATTTCTTTTCTCATATTTACTGGGTGATTTATTTCAAATTTCATTATTTTTTCTCCCTAAGTCTTGAATTTCAACCCTAAAGCATTTTTCAACGCTTTACATACTAAATGATAAGGACTCAACGACCTACGGTGGTGTTCTACCCTGCCAGATTTCCACGTCCCTTTTTTCTTATCCATAAATTTTCCAGCATGAGATAGATCTACTACATAGTTGCCATACTTCTTATCGCCAGAAAGATCATTAGCAATTTTAGCAACGCCTAAAAGACGCTTCTTTGTATGGTCACCGAATGGCCACAGTTCAATCGTTACGACTACCATATTAAGCCCCTTTTATTATGAGTTTAGCGGTGTTACAAATAAATAGTGATGCCTCTGCTAATGAAAGTTTGGCAAGATCTTTATTACCAACTGCAAGTTCGACTATATGCTCCGCAAGTTCAAATTGTATACCAAATCTTTCCATTGCGACATTGATAAGTAAATCTTTGTCCAGATCTATTACTTTGCGATAAAACTCTTCCTGTTGTTTATCGCTCATTTGTTGAAGTTTTTTGAGTATATCTTTACGAGTCATTTATTTTCTCCTGTTTGCGATTCTACTTTAGCGGCAAGATTGTAATACCCTACAATGATATTTTTACCTTCTCGGTATGCTGCCCATAAAGATGGTCGATATTGAATAACGGATATCCATTCCTGTTGTAGATCTTTTGTCAAATCGTTTAGGTATACAGGTATGCAATGCATTTTTCCGACTCCTAAAAAATATATATGGTACCAGTCTCCATCAAATTCGCCGGTATCATTTTCGCCAGCGATTTCACGTTTTATTAAGCGTTAGGATGAAGATTAAATTTAAGTAGATGAATTTTTGCCATCTTAAAACCCGTAATTTTTGGTCGCCTTCCGACATTTAACCTGCCATCCGCTATTGGCACCTTCTCGCCACATTGGTTTAAGTTTTCCATTAGGGTCTTTCAACACAAGACCTTCATCCACTTTTGGATCAGTTATACTATCAAAAATTGCTTGAAAACCACCTTTTATCAAAATAGCTAACCAAACCTTATCGGTAACCTTTTCGTAACCTAAGCCACCTTTGGTACGGTTAGCAAATATTTTTCGTAGCAGTTTCTGTCTCTCAGCAAAGGTAGTCCCAACAAGAGTTTTACCATTGTTAACAATAATGTCATGTACGTAAATTGTGTCCCTAATACCTGGTGTTTTGGCATCCATTACCTCCACAACAAATACCCGCCATTTGCCATTTGCTGTATTTTTGAATGGACGTAAGCTCGAGTCGGTTGGTTTCCATAGCTTATGGTCCTCACCGTGCCGGCCTTGGGTATAAATCTCGCCAGCCGGGCCAACGCCCAATATTGAACAGGTTCCATTCTTTTTGATTTGTCCCCACCACCCACGATTTTCATAATAGTCTAATAGACCAGGTAGGATTTTATGCACCGGTCTTGGTGGGTATAGGAATTTTGCTTCGGTATAGATCATTTATTATCCACATGGATTAGAACAAAATTATCGCATATGGTGTTTTTCTTTGCTGTGGAACATATAGTTTGGCAATTTTGACAGAACAGTCGCTTCAGTACTACCGCGAGATATCGGGTTTTCCTGGCATCAATACCCAATTCGCAAAATAGTAGATGGTCAGCTTCAAGGATATCCTCAGCTACACACTCAAATACCACTTTAACGGTAGGATAGCAACTGTTATCTATATATGTGTACTTGTTCATTATTTCTTTCTCGGCTTATCCCAAGTAGGCAAATAGGCGCTGTGGACAGGACACCATCCTCGTTTTGCCCACCACCCACGACCAAGACGTTTACAAATACACTTTCCTCTGATTTTCATTTTTTAACCTTATCAGCGCCTGTTAAATAAGCATTGTTTAAGGATATAATTTTCGCCTTGTTCAGGATAGCGGAAATACTCTGGAGGCTTGTATCCTTAAGATTGTATTTTCCAAGAGCGCTAACAGATAGTATTTGGAAAATTTCTCTTAAAATTTCGCTGTCCTCAATCTTTGCTGCGGCCTCGTCTAAAGCGGTGGATGTAACAACCGTCTGTTTAACAGCCGGCTTATACTCTTGAAGCATAATTAAACTCTCTCCGTCGGCTGTTTTCAAACCGTCCAACCTATCCGAAATTAGCTGAACTAGATTTTCGTCGGCGAATGCTTCAGGATTGAAAAAGTAACGCTCAGGAACCGCGTCTTTAACTATTACGGTTTCCGTCGCATTTACAAGGCCATGGGTCTTAAGATAGGCAACCTCATCACCATCCACAAATGATTTTATTGAACGTTTGCGCATCTCGCAACTGGCAGTCGCTTTTGAGGACACACCTCTAAAATTCACGGGTTTTCGGTGGCTCTTAAGCGAGTCCTTTACAAACTCATCAGCCATTTTTTCTTTGAGGACGACCTCTATACCACTCTTAACCCCGGCTAATGTCTTCGTCAAAGCATCGATTGCTGCTATGACGTTTAGATCATCACCTAAATCGACTTCCTTCTTGTTATCCTTTTTTGCCGGCGGCTCTGTGGTCTTAACAACCGTTGCCTTAGTAAAAATACTACTTTTTGTTTTCAAATTCGGCTTTGCCATTTTGATATCTCCCAATAAAAATAAGTTAATATCGTTCCTTATATATAAATTATAACCTATTTTTGGAGGAATACAAACTATTTTTTAAATTATTTGAGATAAAACCGCCTGAGTTCCTCCAGCTGCTGGTTGTTCTCAATGCATCTTAACTGTCGGTTTATCTCGCGACATAAGAGTTGAGCTTTCTTTTTAGGATCTTTTGTACTTTCTTTGAATTTTGATGGAAAACAAGGGTGTCCGTTATCACAAGCTCTCAAATGCGTTCCCTCGATTCCAACATAGTAATAACCGTCTATCCGACCGCCGTTCATCCGCATCACTTTCGCTTTCATACAGGTTCTCCTTACTACACTACTTGCATAACTTGTATTGTCGGTATAAATTATCAGACGCATAAATTTTCAAACGAGATGTGCGATAGTTTACATATACTTGAGACTCATAGTTAACGCTACTAATAGGCCCCCAAACCATAAATTGGTTCGAGGTGGTTATTATTTGTGTTTGCGGTTGGTATCCAAAAGAGCCCCTAAAATATTGGACCTTCACCACAGTCCCGACGGGTATCCAATTGTTTTGTTTTTTCATTCCCTCATCAGTAGGTAGGATAAGGAACAGTGCTAGCCCCACAGCCACCGAGATGGCGACAATAGTAATTAGTTTCATTTTAATTCCTCCAAAATATTGTTTTTCAAATTTAACGGGCCGCCAAGGAATCGAACCCTGACCAGTGGGTTTGGAAGCCACGCTGCTACCATTACACCAACGACCCAACTTGCCCGAGAGGAATCGAACCTCTGACATTCGGATTAACAATCCGACGCTCTGGCCAACTGAGCTACGGGCAAATCAGAGTGGCAGGATTCGAACCTGCGATTTCCTGGCCCCAAACCAGGCGACATACCAAACTTGCCTACACTCTGATACGCTGGAGATAGGAATCGAACCCATAACCCCTCGCTTACAAGGCGAGCGCTCTGCCAGTTGAGCTACTCCAGCTAACAACATGGCAAATTCATAATGCGACCTATCTTAAATTCTGTGTTAACGTCCTCACCGTTAGTCCATTCCTGTGAGTAAATTACCTTGAGAACACCCACGTCTTCGAAAGAAATCTCTTCTATTCTTCCTCTACGAATCTTTGCCACTTTCCATTGATCCGCGTTATTCTCGGCTTTATCAAACGCCACAACTTCGTCCTGAGTCCATAGAAATTTATTGTAAAAATCTGGCGTCACAAAATGAATAGCAAGATCACCGCCATTCAAATCCAGGATAATAATATCTACTAAAGTCAGCATTTTACCTCGCAAATAATTATAAGATCAACTTTTGCCTACTCAATTCTTTTTACAGTATAGATAGGTTTCATTTTAACCGTTACCTCAAACTTTCCAATTCGACCTCGCCAGTCTTGTACCCAAACTATTATATTATCTACTTCACCAGGTGTTAATTCCTTTAGTAAATCCTCTATAAACATCTGTCCGGCTTCTTGCATTGTTTGGGCTTCAGCTGTGTTGTGAATTTTCCAAGAATCCTTTTGAAGAACACCAACTTCATAGCACCAAACACTGAAATAGAACTGATCTTCCATTTTATAGCCCTCTTTCTACCAACTAATAATTAAATTGTCCTCATTATCTTGACCTTCATTAGATCCTTCAAGATTGTATTCAAACTTTGTTTTAAAACGTTGTTGTTCCGCCCAACGCCCAATAGCTGCCAACATATATTTGCCTGACTCACTTCTGGAAAAACACCATTCATATACACTTGATTCACCTTTTTTAGCCGCTCTTTTTATACGTTTAGGAAGGCCTTCAATAATTTCTTTAGCCCGTTTTTCACCATTTCTTTTGGCTTTGTTGGTTGCGTTTCTTTGTATTTCTTCTCTTTTCTCTTTTTTAGTTTTTTATGGTTTTAGCTGTTAGAGCAGTCATATCATCTTTTAAAGTCATTTTTTTCCTCTCTAAAATATCTCATCATAGTGCGCAATTATATTGAAACCTGCTTTTGAAAGCCTTGCACAAACTCGCCCGTAAGCTATGGCTACTTTTTCGTCCTGAGTTTGAAGGCCTCCAGTACAGTCTCCATTAGTCCGAACTTCTACTGCGTAGATTTCACAATTATCCTGTACTTCCTCATCTGGATCTGACTCGGGATCCTTAAAAGGTATTATTGTAATCCACTCTTCGCTACCATTAGGTGTTATGTGAAATCCGACAATATCCCAATCGCCGCCGGGGTCCTGAAGACCTACTGAACAATCCAAGTCTTTAAGCAATTTTCGTATTTTATCTCTTTTCCAAATAGTCATTGTGCTCCTTATTTTTCAAAATATGCTATTAGGTGTTTCCAAATAGTTTCTCTATCATAAACATCCAGGTCGATAGTAGCTGGAAATATTTTTCTTAATCCACAACCTCGACATTTTAAAGCATTCCAATCTGGTGAAACTCGCTGTATATCCACAAAACCATGGCATATCTCGTGAACTCCAAGGCAATCGCTACTTACGTCACTATCAGACCGAATTGCTTCTCCCGTTTCATGATCAACTATAAGTAAACCTAGTTTAGCTATTGCGTCCTTTTCTTCTTTGCCCTTGTCTCTGTGACTTATTCTGTCAACACCGAATGGACTAACATTAAACCGACTGCCACATCCAGCGCACTCAATATTTTGGCAGCCCCCACCCTCAGGTCCAGCTAAGAATTGTTTAGATCCACAATCAGGACAAATCCCTTTCTTACCAACTATTTCCTGTAAATGTTCTGCTTCTGTCATAATTTAATCCTCTCATAAATATAAGGTGACCGACGGAACTCGAATCCGCACTCTCAGGATCACAACCTGAAATGCTACCAATTACACCACAGCCACATTCCGCCCGGATAGACTCGAACTACCAACCTCACGGTTATAAGCCGTGTGCTCTACCAGATTGAGCTACGAGCGGTCAGCTTTGCCCACCATATCGATAAATGTTTTTTCAATTTTGTCATAATCGTAAACAAAACATTCAAAATCTAAATAACCATGATACATTGGTTTACAACCCTTTTTTACAAGCAAGGCGCTTACCTGCGCCATAAGTATACTATAGTTTACTTTCTCAAATGGATGGGCAATTACAAATAACTGAATATACCTCGCTAACATCGCTAATGTTATTCCACTTTTTAGCCTTTCCATAACCTGTGCCAATTTATGCAGATAATTTTGAACGAACCCTGAATCGGGCAGGTGCAATACGTAACCTTCATCCGTATTTTCCAACCAATGAGACATCCATTTTGGAAAACCTTTAACTTCCGGTCTTATAATTGGTTTATCACCGATACCACTAAACCATTTCTTTTTCAGTATGGGGTACCATGTTGTAGTCCTATCACCTCTGAATCCATTGCTAACTACCAATAAGTAGTTAGAATTGGTATATCCTTGGTAGCCATCTGTAGCTATCTCATGCATTTTAACAAGCATATCCTTATAACTGGTATCACTGCATGTAAACCAGTTCATAAAAAACATGGTAGCTTTGCACATGTTATTCAGGTATTTTTGGTCTATATCTTTTTGATAAAATCTTGTAAACCAATGTTTATCCATAATAGCCCAGGTAGGAGTCGAACCTACATGTCCGAAGACAACGGTTTCTAAGACCGTCGCGTATGCCAGTTCCGCCACTGAGCCGTTTTTTACTTAGCAATATACTTGAGTAACGCCACACATGCCACCAACGCGATTGCAGAGTGTACTATGCAAGTTATCGCTATTACTATTTCTGTTGCTGGATTCATCTCTTTTACTCCTAATTTACAACTAACTCGGTGTATTTAATTTCCAATAGCGGGGGTGGGATTCGAACCCACGATCTCTGGCTTATGAGACCAGAATGTTAGACCACTACACTACCCCGCAATGGACCTGGTAGGATTTGAACCTACGACCTCACGATTATCAGTCGTGCGCTCTACCAAACTGAGCTACAAGTCTAAGCGGAATGAGGGATTCGAACTCTCACCAATAGCTTGGAAGGCTATCGTGCTACCGTTACACCAATCCCGCTAAAACTGACTATTTGCCTGAACATTGTATGAACATTGTATCAGCAATCGGCTCCTTCCATAGTCAGTACTAATCCATCTCCTGACACTCCCAAAGCGATGGCAGGATTTGAACCTGCAACCTGCGGATTCAAAGTCCGCTGTTCTAATCCAGTTGAACTACATCGCTATTGTTAACGCCATTTCTTAAAAGTCGCATGAAATACATTCCAAATATGTTGTCTCATCGACTGCCGTTCTATACCTGCCTTCGTGGTACAGCCGGTAGATAGCAAATAAGGAATTTTGTTAATGGCTCTGGTAAGAGCTATTTTTTTGCCTACAATCTTGTTATAGCCATCTAAGGCGCTCTGCCTTGCAATCCCGAGTCCGGCTAAATCGTCATCCACTGATTTCTCCGTTGGTTTCTCCGTTTCAGGTAGTCTATCAAATATTCGGCAGGTAGTGTCAATAAGCTCACGTCCATGTTTCCGGCGACGTTTTCCCGGTGGTGTTTTGGAAAATAAAATTTTCAATTGAATTCTTGTACTGTTTTCATCTACTAAGTTAATGATCATTATCATCTCCTTTAACAAAAAATTATTTCACCTTCTGGATAAAATTTCTTAAACTTGGTAATTGTATCTTCTGTACCGCCTTTTCTATCTGGAGCGACGCAAGCGATTAGCACATCACCATTTCTGGCAATAGTGGTATTTCTTTCAAAACCAGCCCAGCGCCTAAAATGACCATCTACTGTCCATTTCGCTGGCCAAACTACCATCCAAATATTATACATTGCGGAAAGATCTTCAGCAAATCTGTCCCCACCTGTCGGACATCCACCACTTACAAGTAAATCACCTTCTTCATAAATTTTAGCAAGTGCTTCTGCCACTTGTAAACAGTCCTCAGGCTCGTTTCTTCGCCGGGAACCAATTATAATTATGCGTTTCATATTTTAACTCCTAATAAGTTAACCCCCTATATATAAATTATAACCTATTTTGGAAGAAATACAAACAAAAAGTTATTTTTTCTCTACCTTATAGTTTTCTCAATTAGCATCTTCTGCCCCAATAACCATGTTCCGCCTTGGGATTTTGGCCTCGTGAAAGTTTCATATCCGATTAGGATCACCTTTGCCCATATTCGTTTTCCGTTTTTGGGATGCTCTTTTAGGTGAGGAGCATTACGTTTTAACAAGGCGTGCCAACCAATCCGATGTGCAAAACCTTTAGTTTTATGATCCTCTGCCGTTATCCATATGCCAATAGGTAAACGTGCTCTCCGATTTATGAATAAAGAGCCTAAACTTCCATCTTTACGCTGTTGAAAAAGTTTATAACCAACACACGTGTCTTCCATCTATCCCTCCTCATTCGGCATATGTTGAAATAGCCCCAGCGGGATTTGAACCCACGTCGGCGGGATGAAAGCCCGCTATCCTAGACCGGACTAGACGATGGGGCCAAATGTTCCTCCATCACCCCCCCTCTCTTACATAGTTTTTAGAGTGAGCCATGCCATATCTAATAAGGCTGCCTATTTTATATATGGCATATCCAAGTATTCCAAATCCGAATATGTTTGTAATCAAACTAACTGAGTAGTGCATTATAGTAATATACACAGCCGCTTGACCGCTTTAAGTTTGATAAGCTGTTTTTGCCAATATTGGGTGATACAGGGTTTGAACCTGCGACCTGCTGATTAAGAATCAGCTGCTCTGCCGGCTGAGCTAATCACCCTAATGGGCCTGGTAGGATTCGAACCTACGACCAACGGGTTAAAAGCCCGTTGCTCTAACCAGACTGAGCTACAGACCCCATCTGCCTGTACAATAATGAATTATGCATAAAGCAATCCCGACTACACCAAGCAACATTGCCCAAGTTACAACACACTCCAAAGACCATAAGGAAGGTGTGTAGTCTGGACACATGATGGTCGGACCCAACATCCCATCATACTTTTCGCTGCCGGCTTCTGGGCATTTCTTATTTCTACAAGTACTGCATATATGCTCATTACTCATCGTCTTTCCCTTCTAGAAAGATACCGAGTTCGGCCTGACAGACTTGTGGGCTGCCCCTATGTGTCGCCTCCCTCGGTATACTAGCGGTATTTAAATCATCGATAAAGTTCAGCGACTGCAAAACTACGGAATACTCTTTCAGAGGTTGTCCAACCAAAACCGCCAGCACCATTAACAACATACCGGGGATCAGTTGCAGCACCGCCACCACCGCCGAGTACCGCGGAATCGCCTCTAGTAACCGGGTTTGAAAAACTGTGGACTACAATAGCTTTTGCACCTTGTTTTGCTGCGTAAAAGCCTAGAGCTGCGACAACTTGTCTTTCACTTTTATGGAGCTTTATTGCTCGTGCATGCGCTTCGCCCATTTTTGTAAGTTTAAGGTTAACAGCCTCTTTTTGGGATAGTATTATAATTGTTCTACTTGCTTTTGCCTTTTCCCAACAAGCTATTTCAATCTGGAAATTTCTATCCCATTCGTACCAAAACACTCCAAAAAACTTTGATGGGTTAGCAATCCGACATAGTTCTGTAATATGGAAAACAGCCGGGGATGCTCTACTGAGATCGAAGGGGCTGCTTGTCCAGATACCATTAATCGTTCCTTCTGGACTTAGAAAATCCGGGGCGGGCAGAAGAGGGACAGGAACTAATACGGAGTTATCAATATCGATTTCAGTGGTTTGCCCATCCGCAGTCTGGATGCTGCTAAACAAAATTATACTGACCAGAACCAACATCATAATTGTTCGTGTAAACTTCATTTTTGTTCTCCCATATTTTTTCAAATGTTTGTTTAGTTTTTCTGGCACGGTATTCCATTTGATTTCTATTATTTAGCCTCTTTCTTCAGTTTGCGTATCTTTTTCACCGTTCTTGATATGCATCGAATTGATCTCCAAACATAAGTCCAGAGAATACAAGCTATTCCAACTGTCGCAATTCTATACATCCAAAGCCAAAATGAATTATCCATTATTTTTCTCCCAGAAGTTTATTTCTCGTTTTGTCACGTGCGGGAGTTTGATGGGAAGATGAATACCCATCGACATCAACCATATAAAACCTAAAACAACCCAATCCACTTGACTGGTAAAGCCGAGCCAAAGAGTAAATGGAACGGTGACTAATACTAGTAAATTGATTGATTTTAACCTCATTTTTCTCCTCTTAAAGTTAAAAGAGTAGGGGCTTCAACGGATGGCACATCCTCCACCCCATACTCCCACTACTGACGCCTACTACACGGTTTTTAGTCATCCTATATTTGCTTATGGCATACTGGGCACAATTTTGAATGGTTGGCCAGGTGTGCAGCTACCTTATCCAAAATACCTTTTGAATTCCGGTGGTCATCAAAGTTGCTGTGTGTATCAACCTTAGTCAATATGTTGTATATGTCATACATATCCTCGGCACCGTCGTCAATCAGGGTGTTACGAACTGTCTTTGCCAATCCTCTTGGAACTAACGACTGCTCTAAAACTGAATCCAAGATCTTAGAGGTTTCCTTATTAACCTTGATCCCGCAAAGTTCCTGTAGCTTACCAACCTCCGTGTCAAACAGTTTATTGGCATCGGTTACTGTTCTTTGTAACCATATGCTAATATCCTCTTTTTGATTCCTTCTTTTCCACGCTGGTAGTTGATGTTCGGTAGTTGCTCCATTTGTACACCACTGGTTGAATAGATACGGAGCAACGGTAGTTGACACCTCACCATTAATGCTATGGCGTACCCTAATTCCCGCATTGTACATATGGTCTTTTGCAACCTCGACTTGCCTTGGAGTAAGGACGCTGAAGCTAAAATCGGTTGCACCTATCCAAGGTTTGTGGTAACCAGATATTTCTTTGCCAAGCACGTTTTCCACTGCACTGACCACTTCGGACACCTTTACATGCTTGAAATCAGCCTTGGGAATCGCCATAATAGCGGAATCCTCGATGGTTAGCAAACGAAGTGATTTTCCAGCAAGTTCATTCTGGTACCAGTAGTTCAGGTGTGGGATAACAAGTTGAGCAACTTCTTCTTTGGGGAGCTTGTTCAGATAGGTTCTCGGGAAACCGATAAAGGCCAGTAAATTACCTAGAGCGGCAGGGCTTAACTCAACTTGACCCCCCGGATGAAGGATATAGACATTCTTACCTTCACTATCAATATCAAACCCAATCTTGTCCCCCAGTGTTAGGTCAACTGGATTCGCGGCCTCATAAGGCGCTACTTCTTTCATCAATTCGTCCTTAGTTAGGACACCTTCCAATTCTAAAACTTCCATAATTTGCCTCCAATAGTAAATTAACTCGATTTTTAACTACTTATCATAATTATTATACGCCTATCATGATGAAACCTTGAATATTTCAATAGCTTTTTCACAGCGTTTGTAAATCTTTCTGGTTTTAATTACTTGTAATGCTTCAGCATAAGGGAGCGTATTCCACCCAAATATATGTAAATCTATACGGAACGCTAATGCCCGTATTCTACGATGTTTCAATAAAAAATGCAAAGCGTATAACTCTGCATGAATTTCCGCTTCCACATGATCGTTTACGCTTTCCATACATTGGCAATTTTTTGCATCACATCTTTGATGGCCTAGTTCATGCACTAATACCGCTTCCTTCCCAACCTCGGTTAAATCTGTCTGTAGCTCAATTCCATGTTTTATACTGCGTTTCCACCAATACTGACCCATTGATGGTATGAATGCTCGTTCTTGTACGCGGCACGGGCTCGTTCTTTTAAGTTCTGCAAGAAATGTCATAGATTTACCTTTCCAATAACTTGTCTTTATATATAAATTATAACCTATATTTGGAGAAATACAAACAAAAAGTTATCCTTTAACCACTGCTAATGGTGTTAGCTCGGTTACGATATCGACTAAATCTTTTTGACTTTCCATCACTACTGAGATATCCTTATAGGCTCCGGGGGCTTCATCCAAATTATTCTTTCCTCTAACCGAATGAAGAATCCCTTTATCATCAAGCTTCTTTTGCTCTGCTTCCAGCGACAGATTTGCTTTAGCGGCTGTCCGGCTCATTTTTCTGCCCGCCCCGTGCGAACAGGAATGGAAACTATCCGGGTTGCCTTTCCCTTCTACAATATAACTTTTTGTGCCCTGACTGCCAGGAATGATTCCCATAGTGCCTTTTCTTGCTAAAGTCGCTCCTTTTCTGTGAATCATAACGTTCTGACCAAAGTGGTTTTCGAGAACGGCGTAGTTATGGGCAATATCAAGTACGCTGCTATCTGTAACATAGGGATAAGGACTGCCTATACCAAAATCAATAACACATAACTTACCATTATCCTCTTCTAAAATCACTTCTCTAAAACATTCAACAACCCTTTCCATCATCAGTCTTCGATTGCATTTGGCGAATTTGACACAGTACTCCATCTCGGCAAGATATCGTGCTCCTTCTCTATCATCAAGCGGTAAAAATGCTAATTGGTGTTCGAGTGGAACTGAGGTGTGCCACCTCTTGTTTAGTGCTTTGGCTACATTATTATAAAACTTGGCTACTTTAAATCCTAGGTTTCTACTCCCTGAGTGTATCATGATCCAAATATGCCCATCAGAACCTTTTTGAATCTCGATAAAATGATTACCTCCACCCAGTGTTCCTATTTGTTTAAGGGCACTATTATATTCCTCATAACAAACTTCACCTGCCAGGTCCATCATAGCGTTGCTTACTCCAGGCATGACCTCTGGATTCTGAGCTTCTCGATGGTGCTTAAAGCCAACTGGAATTCTCTGACGAATTTTTCCCAGAATTTCTTTCAGATGATCTAATGAGATATCCTGTAATGGAAGTCGAAGAGCTGCCATTCCACATCCAATATCAACGCCGACGGCATTTGGGATAACCACGCCTTTTGTAGCAAGAACGCCCCCAATAGGCATTCCGTAGCCAACATGTGCATCAGGCATTAACGCTATCCATTTATAGGCAAAAGGAAGATTGGATAGATTTTTGACCTGATCTAGTGTTCTTTCGTCGATATCATCAAGCCACATTTTAATTGGCAATCTGCCTGTAGTTTCATATTTCATTCTAATTCCTCCACGAGTTACGTGTGTACCCATTATCTAATAACCATTTCTTTTGCATCTCGGTAACCTTAACATATTGCCTGCTGTGGAAAGAGTCACCTGCGAAAAACCAAATACCGGCATCATGAACTTTAATCCATCCCAAGTATTCCACAGAATGTTTTAGGCCCAATTTCTTTTCCAACTTAACTGAGGCCCTAACATGCCGATTAAATTTACACGGATAGAACTTAGCTCTGCGGTCAAGCCATCCGTTAACGTATTTCATAATTGCTCCACAGTACAATTTATGCGACCTTTATCGTCACGCCACCGGAGAAATCGCGGAAAACGAAGCTTTCCTGCGGCGGCTACACAATCATAAGCGACTTCACAAACTTTGTTCGTCAAGGTATTCCGACTAATCAAACCAGCTTCCATCGCAACATCCAGATGTTTTCGAAAATTCTTTTCGTCTGTTTTAGACCAGTCTGTTTTAAGCAGAATATCCATTTTGTCTTTAGGTACGAAACGCAATCGGTATGGTAATTTGAATCCATTGCCTACTGTCCCAAGATCACGAATTGTACCATCCTCGTTCCAAACACCAATCCGGACAGCTTTTAACCCACCTTTGTATCTTTGGCTATCGGACGCGTAGGTGGCAAATACAAAAGCATCCAACGTTTTTACTGGTTTCAATTTGTACCAACCAACCATATGGCCTTCTTTTAATACCCACCCTTCCCAGTTATTTTTGATAGCTATTTGAAGCAACTCTTCTTTACGTTTTTCAGTAAGCCCGTGTTGGCCTAATTGTATATCCGTGGTATCCGGAACTTCGAATCCACGGAGAGTGAGAATCTTCATTACTGATTGAAGACAGGTATCAGTCAAATCCTTGCCCTGGAATATTGGTGCAGCAAATACAGCTAAACGTAATCTTTGATCAGCGTTATTTAACATTGTAGAGACGCTTGTCGCGGGAACGCCAGGACAATACAGTTCTCCTAAAAGTATACTATGGGCAGGTAAGGCTGCTAGTAAAATCGCTATATGGTTTATTTTCATCACTTTTTCAGTGATGTCTATATCATTTTTAGTGTAAACATGAAATAGACAACCGCCCATATGGATCTTTGCCAGATGACCATCAAGTTTAGCTTGAAGATAGCCAACAGGTTGATTATCATAATCCTTGAATTTTAATTTTGGAAACTGTATCATATGTCTCCTAATCTCTGTAATACTTGATGTTCTCGATGTCTCTCTTTGAGATGTTTTCCTGTACCACTGAAAAATTCTCGCTGGGAGAGTGGATAGATTTCAGATTTTTTCTTGATCTTCCCCGCACAAATTGAATCGTTATCATGGCGGGCAAGACTGCCACAACCGCTACCCGGTCATAGACAGCCTTATTTGTTTTGAGCTGAGCAAATTGATGACCAGCAGCTTTTGCTTTTTCTTCCCAGGTTTCTACCATTCTTTTTTCAGATACCATTTTATACCCCCACTTTCTGTTTCAATACCTTATTGATAAAGTTTTGTCTCATTTTTTCTTTTGTTTCCTTCGAAAGCACTCTTCTCGGCAAATACTTTACTCTTTCCCTTTTGAACTCTTTTTTAAGGACGTCGGCAGCTTCTTTTCCAACTACATGCTCAACAAGTGCTAAAAGTGTTCGGGCAAAAAATCTTCCATGTGCCGCACCAGTTCCAGAATGTCTGGCTATGTGTGCTATTTCATGTAACACTGTTAGCATACTTCTCCAAGTTTCTGAAAAACGGATTATGCTATCACACCTGCGAGCACTTGCATCTGTCCGACATGCCCCTACCTTGAGCTGTTGCACACCAAAACGTTTGCGATACCAGGCGGTTGAGGTAAGTGCGTTAGTGAATTTTTGAATATCACAGAGCATAATAAAGTTTTTACGTAGATCTGGGTTGGAACCTCTCGCATAGTCAGAAGCGTTGTATATTTTCTGCCGTTGTAAGTCCCGCTCACAGAACCCAGTAGGATTATGTTTCCATCTCTTATGCGGAATTTTGTACCATACCGGATACTTTTTGGTTTTTAGCACCATCACTACCTCCGCATCACTCATATGATCTGTGGTAGAGGGTATCATTCACATTCTCCGTCTAATGCCTGTTCGTCCTGGACGTGGGCGATAACAAGATCTCTATGTTTTTCTATCACTTCGTCCGAAATATCCAATTGTAGCATTTCATTTTCATATTTCAGAAGATCAAGTTGTGCTTTATAACAAAACAAAACCCCGTCCACTCCTTCAATCCAGACGTTAAAAGCTCCTCCATGCCATTCTGGCGAGCCCAAATCTTCAATTCTTACTATTCTTCGTATCATAGTATCTCCCTATTACTAGGTGTTTTTCTCATATCTCGAATTAGGTCAGCAGCCCGAAGTAAATCGTCCACGTCAATAAACGACTGGCCCACCATTACTCTTTCATTTGGTTTCTGCGCAGGTGCACCCATCTTCCAAATTCTTGCGTCAATTGAATTTGCGGTGTACATATTCAATGTCAAGGTTGGCCCCTCAGTGGCGGGACTCAAAATCAAATGTAATTGGGTGCCTGCTTCATTTAGCTTAACTTTTACCATTTTATCTCCTAATAAGTTAACCCCTATATATAAATTATAACCTATTT
>SDBV01004113.1_pt1 | contig 21081 bp, 14 predicted proteins | sample 2277081 | NCBI WGS metagenome assembly SDBV01 (sample SAMN10402039, study PRJNA504765) | marine sediment metagenome | isolation source: marine sediment core GS10_PC15, 223 cmbsf | place: Arctic Ocean: Southern Knipovich Ridge | collected 2010 | reverse complement strand
AAGGACAATCGCCATGTCTCCTTCTGTGGAACGTAATTCGCAATGACCCACCGATCTTCCACCTTCAACCCTTCTGTTCCAGGGAAAAGCGAAGCAGTATGACCGTCCTCTCCCATCCCTAACATCACCAGATCAAATTTCTGCTCAGGGACTCGCTCAATGATCAATTGATTGTAGTCATCAGCTGCTTTCTGAGGATCAGTCTCTCCATGCATACGGAAAATATGCTCTTGCAAGACCGGTAACGAAGAAAACCCTGCATCCATCGCCATGCGGTAGTTGCTGTCAAGGTCAGTAGGCGGAACACATCTCTCATCGCTCCAGAACAGCATCACCTTGCTCCAATCCACCTCATGCCGATATTGGGGTTGAGCCAGTTGCTGGAAAATGACTTTCGGAGTGCTTCCTCCGGACAACGCCACAAAAAAGAAACCGCGCTTCTCGATGGCTTCATTGGCTAATGAAATGAAATGCTTCACACAAAAACGCACCGTTTCATCCTTGTCTTTCAGGATGGCGATATTTCGACGTGCATCAACAGAACGGATAATATCAGTTTTCATTGCGAACCTCTTTATAAATTTTCGTTTGAGATAATCTCGAGCATTTCTAAGTAATGACCGCTTGGATGGGCGTACAAAAGTTCCTGAATAAACGCTGAACCTTTTGATTGTGTCATCAAGGGAAGCGAAAAGGGGATCCAACATTTATCTTTAGATGAAATATTTACGAGCACTTGTCGCGGGTGTTCCTCGTGTCGTTCAAATTCAAAGTGGTGTTCGTCATGTGTGCTCACTGTGAATTTGGTGATGGATCCCGGGCTAAAGGATCTGATGTCTGTTGGCACGAGACGGACTGTTAAATCTTTCCCTTTTGTCATGTAATGAAGCATGGTCTTTGTCCCATGAGAAACAGATTTCAATTTCCATCCTAATCGGGTTGCCAGCCATGCTTGAAGATAGTCAGCTTGGGTTTGATTGTGTTGAAAAGCTTCGGTCTGATAATCGTTGTAGGTGATGGTGACCTCTTTGGCATGACATAATTGATCAATCCGTTCGGGAGAGTCCAAGCCATTGGCAATCACATTACGCCATCCAGCAATTCTCGCCCAGTTCATGTCCAAAACTTGACAAGGAAAGGACTGAACATTTTTGATAATATTTTTAGAAAATTCCTGTAGCTTGGCTGTACATTCCGAGTCAAAGATGAGGCGGTCAGCATATTCCATAAGCCGCGGCAACACTTCATTTTCGGAAGTGGGATCCTGTCCCCAAAGAAGGTAGATCGGAAGATCGGGTTCTAAATGAGGCAGAATGTAATAGGGAACTTGTTCGAGGTGTTTTCCGCCAGCATGGATTTCAATGTGATCGCACGCAATCGATCCCGTAACCTTTAAAGTCACTTCGGTGTGAAACTCATCTTCACCTTCAAAAGTGTTTCCTTTAATAAAAATGATGCGGCAGGGGAATTTTTCTATGACAGTATCCACCAAATCACGAAAATAAGGAACACGGCGTTCCTCATGTGTGTAGATGATGAAATTGAATAGGCTTGCTTTTTGTTTGTTTGGGTATAATTTTTTTTCTGTGGCTTGAATTGTTGCTGGTTTCATAACAAACACCACTCCCTTCCATCATTTTCGATGATTTTATCGGCTCTCTCCGCCCCCCAAGACCCAGCGGGGTAGTTGGGGAAATCCTTTGGAGGCGCTTCTGCCCATTTTGTCAAGACAGGGTCTAGAAGTTTCCACGATGCCAACACTTCGTCCCAACGGGCAAATAGTGTGCGATCTCCGGCCATACAGTCAGTAATCAATCTTTCGTAGGCTTCTGGTGGTTCAAGGCCAAAATATTGTCCATACCGGAAGTCCATTTTCACCGGCTGTAGCGGGCTTGGAAGACCTGGAACTTTACAGTTCATCTTGAGGGAAATGCCTTCATCCGGCTGAATCCGTATCGACAGAATATTTTGTTGAAGTCGGGATTCCTCTTTGTTGAAAAGAAAACCCGGTGCTTGTTTGAAGACGACTGAAATATCGGTCACTTTTTTGGGAAGATGTTTACCAGTTCTCAGATAGAAGGGGACGCCTGCCCAGCGCCAGTTGTCGATATGGAGCTTCAGCGCGACAAATGTTTCAACATTTGAGGTCGGGGAGACATTATCCTCTTCACGATACCCTTTGACAAGTTCTCCGTCCACATAGCCAGGAGCATACTGTCCGCGAATCACGTATTCGTCAAATTCGTCCATGGGAAAGGCTCGGATGGATTCCAGGACTTTCACCTTTTCATCATGAATGGCAGTTGAGTCAAAACTTATTGGAGGCTCCATGGCTGCCAGCGAAAGCACTTGCATCATGTGATTTTGAACAATATCGCGGAGGCTTCCCGATTCTTCCCATAGTTTTCCTCGCGTTCCAATACCAATATCTTCAGCGACTGTCATTTGAACGTGGTCGATGTGGTGGTTGTTCCAGAGGTCTTCAAATATCGCATTGCTGAAGCGGAAGGCCATCAGGTTTTGGACAGTTTCTTTCCCCAGATAGTGGTCGATACGGTAAATCTGACTCTCGTCCAAACAGCGTTCCACTTCGTTCTGAAGTTGGATCGATGACTCTAAGTCACGGCCGAAGGGCTTTTCGATAATCACTCGGGACCATTTTTCGGCTTCATCTTGATTGTAGACAAGATTGTGCTGGCTCAATTTATCCGAAATCATTGAAAAGAAGGTCGGCTGAGTCGAAAGATAATAAACCCGATTTCCCTTGGTGTTAAATTGTTGATCGAGTGTTTTCAGGAATTTGTGCAAAGAATCGTATCCTTCATCTTCGTTGAAGTTGGATTTGTGGTAGAACAGACACTGACTGAATTCTTTCCAGATTTCGGGGTCTACTGGCTTAACACGGGAGAATTGATTCACCGCTTCAAACATCTCATTGCGGAAGATGTCATGGTTTTTATCTCGACGCGCAAATCCTACACAAGCAAAATGAGCGGGCAATTGTCCTTCACGAGCCATGTTGTAGAGAGCTGGGACCAGTTTTCGAGCAGTTAAATCTCCTGTCGCACCAAATATCACCAGAATGCACGGTTCAGCTCTTTTTAAATTGCGAATCGGTTCTTCTAAGGGGTTTTCAAAAACTTCAGCCTTAGAGGCAAATGTTGTCATAATTAGGATCTCCGTTTAGCCTCATTTTACAATTACCCTCTTATTCTTGCCTATGTTAGAATTAAATATAAAGCAGTGAGTGGTTTATGACACTAAAAAAAGAGAAAATTGAAGAGCTTGAGCGGAGAATGAAGAAGCTGGGGATCCGAGAGGATCAGCTGGTGGAAAAGTTCATTCTTGGCTCCGGAAAAGGGGGGCAGAAGATCCAAAAGACCTATTCTTGCGTTTATTTAAAGCATTTACCCTCAGGAATCGAAGTGAAGTGTCAACGTGAGCGTTCGCGTGAGCTCAATCGTTTTTTTGCCAGACGGAGGCTGTGTGAAAAGATGGATGAGATCATTTACAAGGAAAAGTCTGAAAAGCAGAAGCAAATCGAGAAAATTCGTCGCCAAAAGAGAAAGCGATCGAAGCGGGCGAAAGAGAAGATGCTGGAAGATAAGCGGCGTCAATCCGAGAAGAAGCAGTGGCGGTCCAAACCGGGAGAGGAGAGTTGATAATTCACCACAGAGTCACAGAGTCACAGAGAAGGTGCAAGAAAAATATGTAATTCCTTCTCTGTGCCTCTGTGGTGATTTAGGTTGCAGCTCCCGCTCGACAAAGTGACCACGCAGGACTGAGCTCCGATGGCATAGAAGAATAGGCCAGGCCTGAAAATGCAAAGCCTTTTTCAATTCCAGTATTGTATCCTGTGATCACGTAGGAAAGACTTCGGTCAAACTCATTTTTTATTGCCTTTTTTACTTCGAATTCAGTTGGGACTTTTTTCGTTTTAGCTTCAACCTCTTCAGCCATTTTTTCGTAAACTTCAGGTTTGTTTTTGATTAATTGATTGGAGAATATGCGTGACATTTCCATACCTGTACGATCTTTTCCACTTTTACAGACAATACCAATCTGACCTGACATTGCATGAACGAGATCCATGATGATGTCAAGACCTGCAAGATCTTTGGCTTCTCTAAATCCATGTTCTCCGTAGTGATCGAGAAAAGATTTTAACTCACTTGAAAATTCATCTATTTTTCCAGTTTCTATGGCATATTCGAGAATTTGGTTAAGACTTTGATCGTTGAGGCTGTACTGAACATCAGAGTCTTTATACATGTTCACTTTTGATTGCTGGCCGTTGACTCCCTGATTGAAAAAGATAGCACTTGTTTTAAACGTTTCTCCAAGGTGCTCCTCAGTCATGGAATCAGTAATCGGTAACGTGACGATGATATCACCATTTTCGTGGACTTCCATTGGTTGAGGTTCTTTAGAGAATCTCACTTTTAAATGCTCATTGATAAAAGACATCACGTCAACCATATCTTTAATCATACGCTTTTCTTTTCCAATTTCCGTGAGCAAACTCATTTCTACATGGAGAAAACTTCCAGTCGTAAGTGCGTTTTTTAAAGCTTTTGGGTCCTGGGAACTTTTTTCAATGGATGCTAGAATCTTCGGTAAGGCTTGAGCAATCCCAATATGGGTTCTTCTCTCAATGGCTTCATCGATTGTCATTCCTTTCGGAAGCTCTAAAAGCTTTTGCGCGGCTTTCTGGTCTTTCATCTGTTTTAATCGATGAAGTTTTTCAATTGAGTTAGTTTTTAAACTATGAACGCTAAAAACCCCTGAACGAAATACAGTGGCTAAATTTTCTCCGTCAACATCTAACGATTGAGCCCACCCATTGACAGTTTTTCCAGCTACTTTTGAATAAGATTTTGATTCACTTGTCCGATTTCTACTGTTCTCAAAAACATTTCGAGCATCTTCCTCAAGTCCCACAAGTTCAAGATATTCACCACCATGTTTTGTGTTTATTAATTCAGCTTCTTCCTCAACTTGCTGCCCCGCTATATTAAATCGTGTCTTCAGGACTCGAGGAGTATTTTTTCCACGAACTAAGTGTACTTGCTTTTTGAACTTCTTCTTATAATTTTTTCCAAGTTTCTTCAGTAATAACTTTTTATACTCATCTTTAATCACAAGAAATTGTTTGTCGGCTGTTTGAGGTGACGCTTTCAGATCGTTATACCTCTTAATGAGAAAATTTTGAATTTCTTCAATTTCTGTTTCATCTAGGGGGTCTAATTGCTCCTTTCGAAGATCAATAAAGGCTTCTGTGGTGTTCATCACATAATCGTTGACATCGGCAATCGTCGTTTCAAATTCTGATTGGGGGATATCTTTGATCTCAGGGGTTAACAATTCACGAAATTCTGCAGATTTTATGTTTTCTTTGAAGTCATTATTAATCAGCTGAATCATCTCTTTTCCAGCATTCACATAGGTCATTTGATTGGCATGCGATTCGGGAGCCAACTTTGCTACGGCCTCTTTACCATATAAAAACGATGCGCCATAAGACGCTATACCCCAAATACTTGATCCTGCATTGGCACCAAGAGTGTAGGCAATATCACCTGCTCCTCTGATTCCTGAGCATTGAGTCGGGCGGGAACTCAGGACAATTTCCGCAAAATCTCTTGATTCTTCAGAAGGTGTGTCTCCGGGGCCTGGTAGGTGAATTATTCGAGTTTCTTTAAATCCACTTGGACGTTCCATTTTATTACCTCTATTTTGCTAATTAAGTACTATCATATAATATGATATTATAATTAATATTATATTAATATTTCAACTAGTATCGATTAAATTCATTTAAAATACATTTTAATTAGGTATTAGCCCGGAGGGCTTAAATCAAACACATAGGTGAAATTTATAAGTTACTGATTAAGAACACGTAGAGTCCTGGAAGGACGACATCTGACAGCCTAGGGTGGAACGGAGTGGAACCCTAGGTCACAAGAGACGATAAAGATTCAGAGTCCTGGAAGGACGGCATATTAAGGCCCAAATAATCGAGGACTTCAGGACTCAGATTTGAGACAACTTAAATTTACCCAAAAAAATTTATTCCTAGACTTTGAAAAATCTTCTGACTATGATACTAAGTTATTGACAAGGAGACGTCTAATGGTTGGGGAATCGTTAATTAAGTTGGATGGGAGTTCATTGACTCTCGATAAGGCCTATGAAATTGCCCAAGGGGCCTCAGTGGGGATCAGTTCCGATGCGAAGGAACGGGTAGACCGAGCTCAAAAGTATGTCCATAAGAAAGCTCTAGAAGATCAATCCATATACGGAATCAATACCGGCTTTGGTTACTTAGCCAAGAAACGCATCTCGGAAGATCAATTAAAAGCTCTGCAGTTGAATATCCTGAAAAGCCATGCGTGCGGCTATGGGCAGCCGCTATCGATTCCTGAAACAAGATTGGCGATGGCATTGAGGCTCAATGTGTTACTGATTGGGTTAACGGGTGTTACGTATGACTTGTGTCAAGCTCTTTGCGATCACCTTGAAAGGGGGATCACTCCGATTATCCCCGAATTTGGCTCTGTTGGAGCTAGTGGAGATTTGGCCCCATTGGCCCATTTGGCACTTCCTTTAGTCGGTGAGGGGATGGTGTTTTATCAAGGGAATGCAATGGAGGCTTCAGAAGCGCTCAAACAAGCGGGTTTGAAGCCGATTGTGCTTCAAGAAAAAGAGGGCTTGGGTCTCATCAATGGGACTCAGATCATGTTGGCGGTGGGCTCATTGGCTTTATATGAAGCCAGAGAACTGATTCGAAAGAGTCATAAGGTGACAGCGCTGACATTTGAGGCCATGAAAGCCTCTGTGGATCCTCTTCATCCCAACCTCCAAAGTGCGCGGGGACATGTGGGGCAAATGATTGTGGCGCATGAAATCATCAAGCAGTTGGAGGGGTCTTATTTGACCATGGAATGTGTTGAACCGCTCCGTGTGCAGGATTCTTATTCATTGCGGTGTGCGCCGCAAGTGCATGGTGCCAGTTTAGATGTCGTGAATCATGCGATTCAGATCATTGAAACGGAGTTAAATGGAGCGACTGATAATCCTTTGGTATTTGCCGATGAAGATTTGATTCTGAGCGGAGGAAACTTTCACGGTCAGCCGTTAGCACTGGCTTATGATATGGCTTCGATGGCACTTTCAGAAATGGGGAACATCTCTGATCGAAGGCTCGAGTTAATGCTGAATCCTCATATGAGTGGGCTGCCGGCATTTTTGACTCCCGATGAGGGGCTTTGTTCTGGATATATGGCCAGTCAATATTTAAGCGCATCATTGGTGCATGAGTGTAAGCATTTGGCAAATCCATCTTGTACCGATTCCATTCCGGGAAATGTGGGAATTGAAGATCACGTTTCTATGGGACTGGCCTCAGCGCGTAAATTTGCAAAAATCACTCATCATGTTTCGACAATTCTCTCGATAGAGTTGTGTGTCGCTTGTCAGGCGATCGATATGCGTGAGGCCGCCCCGCTTGGAAAAGGAACGAGTTTATTATATGAACTCTTGCGCGAATATATCCCAATGTTAGATGATGATCGAATTATTGCAGAAGATGTCAATAAAGCTGTAGAAGTGTTTGAAAAAATATAGGAGGAGGAATATGGGAAATTCTTGTAGCCTTTCCAAAAAGTCATGTGTGCCATGCCGTGGGGGAATTCCTCCGTTAAGGGGAGTGTCCATCCAATCGCTGCTATCTGAGTTGCAGAATGATTGGAAAGTGGAGAATGAACATCATCTGATTAAGGAATTCACGTTTGAAAATTTTAAAGATGCTTTGAATTTCACAAATCGTGTGGGAGAAATTGCAGAGCGTGAAGTGCACCATCCCGACATCATGTTGTCGTGGGGAAAAGTTGTGATCACTCTTTGGACCCATAAAATTGATGGGCTTACGGAAAGTGATTTTATCTTAGCTGCAAAATGTGATGATGTTTACAAAATATGAATGAATTTATCGAGAAATATGCCACTCATCCCGTATACAAAGCTCCAACGGGAAGTCAACTGAACGCAAAATCGTGGCAAACGGAAGCGCCGCTGCGGATGCTTCTGAATAATCTCGATGCAGAGGTAGCAGAAGATCCCGATCAACTCATTGTCTATGGAGGAACGGGTCAAGCAGCTCGTAATCGAAAGGCTTTGCAAGGAATTATCAAAGCGCTTTTGGAGCTGGAAGAGAATGAAAGTCTTTTGGTTCAGTCCGGAAAACCTGTGGGAATTCTCCCCTCACACCCGGAAGCTCCTCGTGTCCTCATCGCGAACAGTAATCTGGTCCCTCAATGGGCAAACTGGGAACATTTTCAAGAGTTGAAGGAACGAGGGCTCATCATGTATGGGCAGATGACTGCAGGGAGTTGGATTTATATCGGCTCTCAGGGGATTTTGCAGGGAACATACGAAACATTTGCCGCATGTGCTCGCAAATATTATTCAGGTTCCTTGAAAGGAAAACTTATTGTTTCTGGTGGATTGGGGGGTATGGGGGGAGCTCAACCATTGGCTGCGACGATGAACGATGCTGTGTTTTTGGGAGTCGACATCGATCCCAGCAGAATTCAAAAGCGTCTCGACACAAACTATCTCGATAAAATGACAGGAGATTATGAAGAGGCTAAGCAATGGGTTTTAGAAGCGGTCAATCAGAAAAAACCTCTTTCTGTGGGACTTGTGGGGGATATCGGAACGACTCTTTGGAAACTGATTGAGGATGAGATCACTCCTGATGTTGTGACCGATCAAACATCCGCTCACGACCCTGTAAACGGTTATATTCCTGCAGGCTACACTGTGGAAACCGCAAAAGAGTTGCGGAAGACTCCCGAGCTCTACAAAGAAAAAGCTCTTGAAAGCATGGCTCACCATGTGCGTGGTATTTTAGAAATGAAGCAAGAGGGAGCCAAGGTTTTCGAATACGGGAATAACTTGCGTGAATATGCGCGGCAGGGTGGTGCTGTCGATGCATTTGAAATCCCGGGATTTGTTCCTGAATACATCCGTCCTTTATTTTGCGAGGGAAAAGGTCCTTTTCGCTGGGTGGCGTTGTCAGGTGATCCAGAGGATATATACAAAACGGATGAAGCGTTGAAGGAACTGTTTCCTGATGACCATCATATGATTCATTGGCTGGAAGAGGCTCGTAAAAAAGTAGCTTTTCAGGGGCTTCCAAGCCGCATTTGCTGGTTTGGGATGGGAGATCGCGCGAAAGCGGGACTGAAGTTTAATGAATTGGTGAAGAATGGCATTGTGTCAGCTCCGATTGTCATCGGCCGCGACCATTTAGATTGCGGGTCGGTGGCTTCACCGTACCGAGAAACGGAAGGGATGAAGGATGGATCCGATGCCATTTCTGATTGGCCACTGTTGAACTTAATGGGTAATACAGCTGGTGGGGCCACTTGGGTCTCTTTTCATCATGGGGGCGGAGTCGGCATGGGCTATTCGCAACATGCAGGAATGGTGATTGTAGCTGATGGAACAGAACGGGCAGAGCGATGTCTGAAACGGGTTCTTTATATAGATCCTGCATTAGGGATTATCAGACACTCCGATGCGGGATATCAGGCTGCCATTGATTGCGGAAAACGGCAAGGAGTCTTATTGAACACATGACAAAATTAATCGGCCCCTTTAATCAAATACTCACAATGGATGGCTTAAGGCCTCAGGGGCATCTTTCTGATCGTGAACTCGAGATTGTTGAAGACGGAGGCATCATTGTCGACAAGGGTCATATCCTTGCCATTGGACGGTATGCCGACCTTGATGATTTTGCTGGAGAGCGAGAAGAAATTGATTTCCCGTCCGTCGCACTACCTGGATTTGTGGATACCCACACACACATCTGTTTTGCCGGTTCGCGGGCAGGAGAATATGCACAAAAGCTCGATGGGCACTCCTATCAAGAAATTGCGTCGAAAGGAGGCGGCATTCTCAGTACTGTTAAGAACACTCGTGCGGCTTCATTTGAAGAACTCCTTTTAGGACTTCTCAACAGAACGAAAGACTTACTGGCAAGAGGTGTGACCACATGTGAGGTCAAAAGTGGTTATGGATTGAACATCGAAGATGAAGTGAAAATGTTATCGGTCATTCAAAATGCTTCATCGAACGAGCCAGTGAGTTTAATTCCTACTTGCTTAGCGGCTCATACCACGCCTCCGGAATTCTCATCATCTTCGGAGTATTTAAATTATCTCATTCAAAATCTCTTTCCACTCTTAAAAAAAGATCAATTGACAAATCGTATCGATATCTTTGTGGAAGAGGGTGCATTTTCGATTGAAGAGGCTGAAAAATATCTTTTGGCTGCGAAACAAGAAGGTTTCGACCTTGTGATTCACGGAGACCAATTTTCTGTCGGAGGCTCGGAATTAGCGGCAAGAGTGGGGGCCTTGAGTCTAGATCACTGTGAACAGACTGAAGTGGAACAAGCGAAGTTGTTATCGGAGGCGGGAGTCATCCCGATTGTTCTTCCAGGTGCTTCAATTGGACTGGGGATGAAATTTGCCTCGGCCAGAATGTTACTGGATGAAGAGTTGCCGCTCGTCATCGCGTCCGATTGGAATCCAGGTTCAGCACCCATGGGAGATTTGTTGACGCAGGCTGCGATACTGGGAGCCTTTGAGAAATTGACCATGGCTGAAATTCTATCTGCGATTACGATAAGAGCTGCGAGAGCGCTCAATCTTCATGATCGAGGCATCTTGAAAACGGGAATGAGAGCCGATTTTTCTGTATTCCCAACAGACGATTATCAAGAAATTTTGTACCACCAAGGAACGCTGACACCTCAATGTGTCTTTACCGGAGGAGAAATGGCTTATGTTATATGACGATCAAGAATGGGTGAACCGTTATCGACCCGCTAGTAAAACTCCCTGGTTCGGAAGAAAAGATGGTGCGGGTTCTAAACGCTTTCACGAAATCTTTGTTTGCGATGATCTACGCCAACCCTTAGAGACAATCCCATATGCGATGAATTTCGGATTAGTGGGATTTGCATGTGACGAAGGAGTCCGTCGCAATCATGGACGTCCAGGGGCAGTAGAAGGCCCCACGGCTTTTCGTGAAATGCTGGCAAAACTCCCTGTGATGGCTCCTGATAACTGGAAATTTTATGATGTTGGGGACATCACATGTGACGACGGAGATCTTGAAACTTCGCAACGATGTCTTGGTAAGACAGTCCATAATTTGCTTGAGCAAGGAATTTTTCCTCTTGTCATTGGCGGAGGTCATGAAGTTTCGTGGGGAAATTATCAAGGAGTTCGCGCTTCGTTGCCTAAAAGTCATCTTTCAATCATCAATTTTGATTCTCATTTTGACATTCGATCATATGAAGAACAGGCGAGTTCTGGAACCTCTTTTTTACAAATCCACGATGATTGCCATGAAAAGGGGATTCCTTTTTCTTATAGCTGTTTAGGGATTCAAAATTATGGCAATACGTCAGACTTGTTTGAAAAAGCCAAACAAATAGGTGTTCAATATGTATCAGCAGACGAAATTCACAAAGGAAGTCATCACTTGGATAGTTCGGTGAATCAAGCCGTTGAATATGGAGAGGGTATTTATTTGACAATTTGTTTAGACGTCTTTGCCTCACCTTTTGCACCAGGAGTTAGTGCTCCACAATCATTAGGGCTCTTTCCGTATCACGTGATCCCGGCCATCACTCACATTGCGAGATCGGGAAAGGTGGTCTGTTTTGATATAGCGGAGCTCAATCCCAAATATGATCGTGATCATACGACCGTTCAGCTTGCGGCGTTGTTAACGTCAACATTTATCCACGAAGTCGTTTCCGAGCATTACGTGCGGGGGCCTCTGACTTGCTGTAAGGACTACTTAGAGTGCGAGAGTTAGAGCCCTTAAAATAACTGTAGAGTCCTGGAGAGGCTGACAGGAAAATACCCCCGTGCTAGGTTTTGAGGGATTTTGGTGTCCTCATGTCAACGAAGTAAATTCACATACTCCTAAGAGTAGGGAATTTACTTCGTTGACATGAGGGCGCCGAAAGACCCAAAAACTAGCCGGGGGATTTTCCTGTCAGCCTCGGATGGACGGCATCTGACAGCCTGGGGTGGAGCGGAGCGGAACCCTAGGTAAAATGCGTCGAGAAAGATTCACAGTCCTTCAAGGACTCAGAGTTGAGGTATCGTATTTAATATCCACAATGTTTATATATAAATATTCTTTTTATTTACTAAAAACCTTTAATATGCTAAAATTTTTTTAAAATTAATTAAAAAAGGTGTTTCATGGATTTTAATATAGCAGATTTAATTTTAAAAAACTTACAATTTAAACCATTTTTTGATAAAAAATTGGAATTGCCAAGCGGAAAAGTCGATAAATTGACCTCTAAAGCCTGGAAAAATTCCTGTTCGTCAGGTCCAGTGACTAGCACAAAAAGGACGAAACTGTCGCATTTAGAACCGATGTCCGTCCAGTCTCTCATAAATGAAATTTGGGAAAATCCTGCAAATATCTCGACAGTTGTAAGCAAACTTGAATCACATGAGCGATTAAAAAAGGCGCTTGTGATGGAAATGTTGGACAAAGATGGGTATTATGAACTATTAAAGTTTCATGCCTCTCATCTATTGCGCTTTAAGGACGAAAGGAAAAGGGAAGATTTGGGGAGACTGCTTACAAAATCAGGGCGGGGAACCCTTCTCCTCATGCGCAACTTTGAGGTATTTGGTTTTAACCGAAGTTTTAAATTTGAACTTGTCGAGATTCTTTATCACGATCGTGATTATTTTCATCTCCTGTCTCAATACATTGAGGAATTTGAGTGTCCTGATATAGAGCTCCGAAAAAAAATTGCTCTTCTGGCGAGCCTTGATGGGACATTCCAGCATTACCTTTCCAAAAATATCGACAAATTCGGTATCGATGATATCGAGTTTATCAAGATGATTGCGCAAAATATCATTGAGATACAGCCGAGTAAAGTCCTTTATAATATCGATAAATTTGGCTTTGATCGAGCAACCAATATAGAATTAGCTTTTCAATTTGTTGAGACGGAAAGAACAGCTTATGAGTTGGCGAGTCATATCGATCAATTTGGCTTTGAAGGTACAGATATTCTTCTTGAACTTGCAAATAAGATTCTTGAGTATCCTAGCGGTGGAAGGGAGCTTGTACAACATTTTGATCAATTTGGCATTACCTGCCCCAGATTTAAGAAAAAAATAGCGGATAAGATTCTTCAAGAATTGAGAAGTAGTGTTACACCATGGATTGAAGACGTGATTAACCATATTCATCGATTGGATTTACATCCTGCGACTCCAATGGGGCAAAAATTCTTAATTGAAATGGCATGCGATATTGCGGCACATCAATTGGTGTCAGCTGGCGAGATTTATCGTAATATTGATATATTTGATATTCAAAATCCTCATGTAATTAAATCTCTCAAATCAAATTATAAATTATACCATGACTACTACACTAAAGAAAAGTTTTTGTCCATAATGATCAAACCTCTTATGAAGTGGTCGGAGGTGAATCAGGACATTAACGAGAAGATTGAGATCCTTCGTCAAATCCCTGTTGAAGATGATGAAAAGATCAAATTACTGTCAGCTTGCGATATTGTTCAAAAATACTTTTCATTTGCTGAAGAAGATCGACCAAATTTAGCCACATTTAATCAAGCATTTAATGTCATTTTCGGCTCACTTAGAAAAAATAAGGGCTCAATTTCAGTGAGTTTAAAAGATCTTCAAAAAATAAGAGCTTTCGTAGAGAGGTATGATTCATTGTTAAAATGTATTGACGATCTTTCAAAAATTGATGGCGAATTGCGATCGAAATTAAGTGTTTGGTTGTATTACACCATCATGAAGATTACATTCCTCATCACAGATCCAAAACTTCGAAATGAAGTCTTTAAATCGCGAATCATTAGAAGTCTCTTTAACTTACGCGATCATGAGCTCAGATATGTGATGGTGAATAAGTTTTTGAGACAATTGCAAGACCGCCCCAAAGCTAGTCGAAGAGAATTTCTTAGAGAAATCACAAAATCTTCACGATCATCTTTAACAAAATTAGCTCTCAATGGATTGGAACAAAAACTTCTCGAAGAAGAGTCAGAGACTGCTGAAGTGGAGGAAATTCAATCATTTAGGGAGACATTCAAAAATCCGACAAAAAAAGATAGAGCGACCAGAAAGATTTATAGAAATATGTTTCAGAGAGATGGAGTTAAACTTTGCGCTCTCTTATCAGCCCTTTATCAATTAGAAAAATCATCGAATATGGAAAAAGGGCAAATATGCACGCTCTTAAGATACTTGATGCAGTTAGAGGATAATAAAAAGAAACATGAATTATTCGCAGAGTTGAATGTTTTGAATGCTCTTTTTTTGATAGGAAAAGAGGGGAGTATTGTTGTCGACTCAAGCAGCGAAAATCATAAACAAATGTTGTCCATATTGGTTCGGCAATTTGGTGAGCTACTGCCAGGATTAGCTGTTGAAAATCCTGATAAAATCAACGAGCTGTTCTTTTCCGGTAGACATCCTGAAGCTCTTCCTGTTTACGCTGCTGGTTTACAAGATCTTGGTGAGGAGGATAAAGAAATCGTTCTCAGCTCTTTACGAGATTTCGTGCAAGATGTGGTATCGGGTGAATTTAATGAAAAGAGATATGAAAATTCTCTTCATTTGAGTGAGGTTTTTAAGAAAGAAGGTCTCAAAGAAGAATGGAAGGCTGGCCAAATTGGACCATTATCTGCTTATCTCCCCAAAAATGCTTCCGAGAAAAAATTTGACCCTAAAGAGTTTATTGAATTGAGAATAAGAGACGGACACCTTCCGATTAACTCGTTGCCTCGACTGGCGTCCTTGTTAAGCATCCCAATCACTAAAGAGACCTCAGTTAACGAAAGCTTAGATGCTCTTCTTGTTGGTTTAGTCAAAAATCCTGATTCACTCTCTCCTGAGTTGATTAATGAAATTGAAGAAGCTGTACGTCAAATAAAGTCTGATCACGAGTTTTTAAATGACATAGATGTTCTGAGAGATGTCTTAAAACCCCCCGCTAAGAAAAAAGAGGATGATTTAATCATCGTCGACAGCGATCATTATTTAGACCTATTTTTATGTGGGACTGAGGTCGCAGGAAGTTGTCAAAGGGTTAACGGCTTTTCGAAATATAATAAGGCATTGATGGGATACGTTCAGGATGGTAAACATCGAGTTCTCGCCATTAAAGATAGTACCGGCAGAATTATCGGGCGATCGATCTTGCGGCTACTCTTGAACGAGAAAAATGAACCTGTGCTCTTTTTTGAGCGTGTTTATCCCACCAATTTAAGTTTTCAATATCAGCGTGCTTTACAGAATTTTGCCACTGAACGTGCACAAAAAATGGGGATTGACTTGATTTCAAGTATCCCCAATTCTTCCCTCGAGTTGTATGGGGTCGTGAAGTCATTGTCATTAAAAGCTCCTTATGAGTACTGTGATGCCAGATATGGTATTCATGATGGGCCATATGAAATTTCATATTGTTACCGTTTGAGTTAATAAACAGGATAATAGGATATTAAGGATGGACAGGATGGGATCATTATCCTGTCCATCCTTGCTATCCTATTATCCTGTTTTTCCTTTTCAAAAAGACTTAAATCGCTTATCATTATTACCCGTAACCATAATAAGGAGTTCAAATATGAATATACCACGTGTTGCCCCTAAAAATATGCATGATGGATTTGGAAACTTAAGAAATGTTTCATCCGAAAATAAAATCGATGTTATCACGTTGATTTTCGCGGCTGCTATCATGGGAATTTCAATTTTATATGGAAGAAAATAAAAAAGTGCAGCGTAATACGCTGCACTCTTCTTTATTCAGCTTCAAGAGTAATGAATAACAAACTGAATCCATAAAAAATCAGATTAACTCCAACTAACAATCCAATAAACCAAGCCGCTGAATAGGGCCATTCGCACCAAATAATCAACGCCAATGCAATTGAAATCAATCCACTGAATATCCACCAACCCCATCGTCTTAACCTTTGTGATGTAAAGCCCCAATACAGCTGAATGAGCCCCTGGGCAAAGAAAATAATTGCCAGTAACATCGTGAGGGATAAGATCCCAACTGTCGGATGCAGAAGTATCAGAATCCCAATCACAGCATAAATCACCGCACTCACAGCAGATGATCCAATATCTGCAGCTCCTGAAATTTGAAAACAGCGTGCTGCTTGAATAACTGCCCCAATAATAAACAGGAATCCAACCAATAACGTCAATCCAACAGTAAATATTTGTGGAATCGCAATGGCAATGATCCCCATAATAATAAACAAAATACTTTCAAAAATGAAGAAAGGTTTATTTTCTCTAATTGTTTCCATGTAATACTCCTTTTTAACCTGACCTTAAATTGCATTGAAGTTATTAATAATTCAAGTCTTTCGTAAAGTCTTAATATTCAGTCTGTTTATTATCAAACATTTAAAGAACATCCTGTCCATCCTGTCCATCCTTTTTATCCTTATATCCTGTTCCCAAGTGCTAAAAAAAACAGGATATAAGGATAAAAAGGATGGACAGGATGTGTTTATTTCCCGATAGGGGTCTCAGTTATCCAGTTTGACCATGAGAGGCGACGCCAGACGATTCATCAGCGTCTTCAGAATGGCCCATGGGACTCGACGCTTTAGTCTCAGGTGCTTCGTGTAGACGGCATTGTATTCGATATAGGGCTTGGCTCTTCGCAGTGTTTTATAACTGCCGGCTCCAGAACTCATATTCAATAACAAGCCATGCTCTTTGGCTTCAAGTGAAAGCAAAACCGAAATCATGCGATAGAGTCCCAGCTCTTTGGGGAGGGATGTGTCATATCCAAATAAAGGAGAATTGATCACTCCATTTCGAATGACATAGCCTAAGACTCCATCAACACGCCCATCCTTCCTTAGGAGCTTCAACGTTAATATCCTATTTTCAATAATTATTTTAATGAACTTTTCAGTCAATTTGGGATTTAACTGAGAATACTTATCGACATAGAGCATGCGGTAAATTTCAACAATACGGGGAATATCTTGATCGGTCAGTTGACTGCCGTCAATGACTTCGTATTCCGTATTTCTAAGAATTTTGAGGTCGCTTTTGATCATGCGTGATTTAAAGTGCTCATTTTGGGCGGCATCTACAATATAAATGGGTCTTGTTGCGACAAGATGGAATCCCGCATTCCCCAAAGCTCGAAAACAATGCAAACTATCCACCTTGTTGATGGAACGAAAGGCAATGGCGTGGTCAGGGTATTGCTCAATTAAATGATCCCGAATTCTGACCAGCTGATCATCAGATAATTTAGGGTACAGGTTCGTGGACAGCAACCAGTTGTTGACATAGACCACTTTGTCCAGTTTCCCCTTTTTGAGCCCCGTATGCAATAAGTTAACCGCTGGAAAAAGAAGAGCTTTTAAAAGGTCATTTTCGATGGCTTTAACACGCTCTTTTGAAAATCCTCCGTAAAAAGAAGAGGGAGAACAGACGAAGCAATTGTCGGGATGGATGTTGCTAATCGTGACAGGCAGCACATGATCATCAATATGGAGCGCAACAAGTTCAGTTTTGACGTTCTCAATGTAGGTGTCTGGGCCATTTTTAATGAAGGGAATCAGGAAATTCCTCGCGTAACCTCCCTCCTCATTATCCGGCCACGGAAGGTCGTCGATCGTACTCGAATCATAAATTTTAACCATATTGGTATTCTACATGGATTCTCATTTTTGACAATGTAAATATTTAATTTAAAAAATTTATATTAAATTAATAATATATTTAAAAATATTTAATTTTTAGAATTTAAAATAGAATTAAAGGATAAAATTGAGGGTTTAATATGTCGTTAATATCAAAATTAGATCATAATTTTCATCAATTCCAGGAGAAACAGGAACATGATGCTGCTGGATATGGGTTAAAGCAGTGGTTATATTCATTTCCTCATGAACAGTATGAAAAGAATGCTCTTGATCTGGTACGAGAAATCAGTCAGAAAGTGAGTTCCGGCGATCAGGATCTCAATAATCAGCAGCTCAAAGATCTAGTTAATAAACTTTTTTTTAAAGTGGTTCCATCTCTTGAGTCTGGAAAGGGGAAAGTGGCTATTTATGAGACAATAGCTCAAAACAAAGAGCTGCAGAATTTCTTGGATGCTGATCTTAGAAAGAATCGGCATGACAAGCTGATGCAGCCTCATTTAGTACACGACTCTGATCATAGGATTAACCGGAAGATTGCCAAAGCACGTTTTGCCTTAAAGCTCGGATATGGAAGAGAAGCCGCTGGTTCTGGAATGTCGGGCTCGGAATTTTTGAGAGGGGTGAATGGAAAGCGTTTGGGTTTGTTTAAAGTGTCGACGGATAGGACATCATTATGGAAGCGAATCCATGATGGATTTTTGAAGTATTTTATCTTTAATCAACCCTACTATTTGAAAGCTGGGCCCAAGTCGGGAATTCAGGCGGAAGAAGCAGCCTATATTGTCTCTTCAAAAGCAGGATTTGGAAAATTGGTTCCTCCGACAAGGCTGGCTACATTTGACGGGGTTGAAGGGTCATTTCAGCTTATGGCAAAAAAGGAAATCGGAGAAAAGATTGCTGAATTCGACAAGATCAAAGACAAATTTGAGAGTCGAGATAACTACACAAATAATGAAATTGAGATGTTTCAAAAATTTGCAGTTTATGATTATTTGATCAACAACTTGGATCGTCATCATGGAAATTGGATGGTTGAATACACGGAAAAGAATGGTTCACCAGAACTCAAAAGAATCCACGCAATTGATCATGACAGGGGATTTTCTTTAGGGAATCCATCGGGATATACTTTGGGAGGAAAGAGTCAGTATTTATGGAGGACTCTGAAGATTGCACGTCATGAGATGACTCCCGAGACTAAAAAGTTCATCCAGCAGAATCTTCGAAAAAGGGAAATTGACAAAGTGGTTCAAGAGATTGAAGAGAAGGTGACTGGATTTATGTCTCAGGAAATGAAGGATCGCATTTATGAAAAAGCTGAGGTGTTGATCAAGATGGCTCATACATCTGGAACATTGGAGGAGCTTGGAGCGTATCGGAACGATCATTCGATCAGAGGGTATCTTAACTTATAATACTATTTCCGTATTTGAAACAGGATAAACAGGATCGTAAACGACAGGATAGACAGGATAAAGGATAGATTCTGTCTATCCTGTCGTTTACGATCCTGTATATCCTGTTTTATTGATATTGCAATTATAGTTTTTCTGTACTATAATTGATTATCAATATTTTTTTTTAATTAAGGGTTTTTGTGAATATCAATCATTTAAACAACAGTATTCATATACAGAATGAAATCCCATATTCTTCTAATAAAAAGCCTCGATACAACGAGTCACATCAGAAAACCGCAAAAGTTTGGAAAAAAATGCTCAGAGCTCCGGAAAGCGATGATTGTAAAAAATCATTGAATGAAATTACCGATGAAATCGTCTCACGTATCATCGAGAGTTCCCGATCCGATTCTGGCATTGACTGGGACATGTTAGATGAAATGAAAGGAAATACAGAGTTATTCTTAGCCGTTTTTAAAAAAATTGCGTATTGCCATTTCTATTTTGTTATGACTCATTCCAGGCAACTATTATCTAAAAATAGGCTTTTAAACGTTAAAATGAAAAGGATAGTCATCAATAACTTGTTTGAATTTGGAATATTAACTTTAGTGGGGGATTCCGCTACTCTGAATCTTAATAATTTAGAGTCTTATTTAGTTGACTATAGATCGAGGCTATCAAATTTGTTTAAAAATATTGATAAGCTTAGTTTTCCAGATGTTGAGGTAAAACAGGCTTTTATCATGAAGATGGCCAAGTGTCAGGAAACTGCTCAAGAAATTACCCGTCACCCTCACTTATTTCAGTTTGCGGATACACATTTTAAGCAATCACTTGCTTTAGAAATGACAAAACATGATGAAGGTGCTAGGTCTGTTGCCACTGATATTGATAAATTTGCATTTGAGGATCGAGATTTTCTTCAGAATTTAGCACGGAGACTTGTTAAATTTGAGCTCGCTGCTTTATTTTTCGCAAGCAATATAGATGAGTTTAAAATCGATGATCCTAAAGTATTAAAAGAACTTGCAGATGAAATGGTTAAGCTTAATTTAGGGAGTTGTGGTCTTGCTGGAAAGATCGATAAATTTATTGTGGACCCAAAATTACGGCCAGACTATGCACTTAAAATTGTGGCTCATCGCAGCGGTGCTAGTGCTCTGGCAAAAAGTCTAAAGAAGTTTTTTGAAGATCCAGAAATCATTCGGGAATATCTGTTGAAAATTGTCCAGCATGCTTTAGGGGCTTCATCTCTTGCTGAAAATATTGCGCAATACCGAGAGTATGCATTTTGTGATGAAGAATTTTTAAAGAAGCTTGCTTTGGAAATTGTCAAGTATAATGATGGGGCTAGAGAATTGGTACGACACATTGAGGATTTTGGTTTTTCAAATCGTGAGTTTATCAATGATTTGGCTCAAAAAATCGTGAAACATCGTACAGGTGCTGAGTATTTTGTCCTAAATGTTAAGAAGTTTCGTATTGATGATTTGAGTTTAAGAAAAAAGCTGGCACTTCAAATTGCAAAGACTGATCTGGGTCCAGAACAACTTGCACGTCACATTGAGGATTTTAACATTGAGGATCCACAGTTTAAGATGCTTTTGGCGTTAGAAATTGCAAGGAATCGTTCTGCTCGGAGGGCTTTAGTGAGAAATATCCACTGTTTTATCCCTGATGAACGTCTGGCAAATGAATTTAAAATGATTCTCGTGTCTCAGGAGTATGAGAAAAAAGATTTAAGGAAATTGATCACTTTCCCTCATTTTGAGTTGCAGGATCCTTTGAAAATGATTCAAAACATTAAGTCTTTATTTGCCGAAAGAGACGTTTTGGAACTCACGAGTGAGTTAAATTTGCTTAAAAAATATTTCACATTATCGA
>SDBV01004112.1_pt1 | contig 21083 bp, 16 predicted proteins | sample 2277081 | NCBI WGS metagenome assembly SDBV01 (sample SAMN10402039, study PRJNA504765) | marine sediment metagenome | isolation source: marine sediment core GS10_PC15, 223 cmbsf | place: Arctic Ocean: Southern Knipovich Ridge | collected 2010 | reverse complement strand
AGTGTAGGGTGCGTCCGCGACGCACCATGAGACTACTTGCGAAGCCGCAAGCGGCTGCAAAGAACAAAAAAACCGATCCGCCCCCTTGCCTGGGGACGAATCGGCTGGACCCTTGGGGCTTTGCAAATCTTAGCCCCTGCTTATCGCAGCAACTGTAAGACGTTTTGCGGGTTTTGGTTGGCCATGGACAACACCGAGATACCCGACTGCACGAGTATCTGGGCTCGTGTGAGCCTGGCACTCTCGACGGCGAAGTCGGCATCGCGGATGGAGCTTTCGGCCGTGGTCAAGCTTTCCAAGGTATCGTTTAGCACGTCGATGTTCGACTGTAGCGTGGTACTCTGGAAGGCACCCAAGCGCCCACGAAGCGTGGTCACCGAGGTGATCGCCTGTTCGACGATCTTGGCGGCCACCTTGGTATCGGTGGTGAGGTCATAATCGCCACCGCTGCGGATCTGGAACAATTGGCCGCTTGTGCCGCCCAGTTTGGCGGTATTGATACTCTGGATACCCATGCGGGCTTGCTGGTTGGAAACGACGTCCGGACCAAGCTGGAACTGGGCACCACCGGAGGTGATACGGAAGTTCAAATTGGTTCCGGCGGCAACACTCGAAGCCAAGGAGAAACTAACGTCCAAGGCCGAGGTGTTGAGCGTGGCTCTCAGCCCCTTGCCGACGGCCTGAATACCGTTGAGTCGCAGATTGATATCCGTACCCGAATCGCGGGTCTTCGTAGCGCCGGCGGCATCCACCACGCTGAACGTACCTTCCAGTGCCTTGACCGAGACGAATTCGGTGGAGCCGTATTTCGTCGAGGAAAAGGTGAGGCTGGTGGAGCCCAGGATATCACCTTCGTCGTGGTTGTCGAGCATGTGGACACCGTCCTGCGAGGAGGTATCGACAACAAGACCGCCGGCGGTCGTTCCGCCGATGTCCGTCGAATTAAGCACTCCGGCGGCGGTTCCCACGGCCGTGAAGGAGAAGAGGGCCGCCGCGGCTGCACTGGTAGTGTCGCCGAGACGATCCAAAACATCCTGCAAGGTGCTGGTACCGCTATCGATGTAGATGTTAAGCTCTTTCGTATCCGAGTCGTAGGTAACATACTCGTCGGTACTGGCGGTAACGTTGGCATCGTGGTGGAAATTCACCTTGATGTCGTCATAGGTGCCGCCCGTGGCCTTGGCCGTAATCGTCACTTGGGCGTTGACGCCGGTGGCGTTCTCGGTCGTGGTGGTTGCATAACCCATGGTCGAAGTAGTACCCTCGGAACCAAAGGTCGCCGTTCCGGCGGCAATCAAACCGGCACCCGTGCTGGTACCGCCGTGGCTTACGGAAATGCCAACCGTGTCCAGTCCGGTTCCACCGGCTTCGACCAAAGTAACCAGTTCGGCTGCCGTGGTGGTGATTGTGCTGTTGGCGTCGGTGGCCAGGTTGATGGTGACGCCGGTGTACTGATTTCCACCGGTCAGGGTGCCCATTGTCAGGCTACCGGAGACAACAGGCACGTCTACAAGGCCGGAACCGTTGCCGGATCCAAAAACGGCTGCCGTGAACAGTCCGCCTAGGACCGTGTCGTTGTTAATCACCCCGGAGAGTTCGGTGGCGGTGAAAGCAGCGCTTGCAAAGTCGCCGGTAATTGTGATGGTTTTGTTCTCCGGATCCCAAGCAGCAACCGCCGGATCGTTGGCGGCTCCAGCGGAATCGTCGGTAAACACTATGGAAACATTATTGTAAGCCTCGCCGGCCGCATCCGCGGTAACGGTGAAGGTGGCGTTGTCGGCGTTGCTCTGGGCAACACCGGTGGCCATGCCGGCGGTTTCCGGGTTGGTCACCAGATCAATGCTCAGGGATTGACTGGCGCCACTGGCAACAAACCGAACCTCCAAGTCCGACGAGCCATCGGGGCCGAGGAACTGGAGGTAGTTGTTCAGGTCGCTGCCATTGCCCGTATTCGCGATTCCGTAGAAACCACGGTCGGTAAGTGCCGTTACGAGAGTCGCGCCGGTATTACCGGTTGTTAACGTTGCCGTGACCTCGGTACCGACATCGTCGTTAAGGGCTTCCAGCACGTTCGTCGCGGTCGATGAGATGACTCCGCCGTCTACGCCGCCGCTGGTGACGTTTGTATCGTAAGTGGCGGCTACCGCGGCCTCGTCAGTGGCTACAGTTACGGCAAAAAGTTGGCCGTAAGTGTCTTCGATAAGCCCCTCTATAATGCTGAGCGCGGCAGCGTTAGCGACAACAGTCCTGACCGTCATGGTTTTCGCGGCATGATCGTATACGGCGGTTTCGGCGGCGTCATCGATAACTATAAGCGAGAGACCATTGTAGTCCTCGCCGGCAATCAGCGCGTCAAAGGTGAGAGTTCCAGTGGTAGCGCCGACGGTTTGGGCAGCTCCGTCCTCGGCCTTGGTCCAATCCGAGGCATCCAAACTCACGGTAATCGACCTCGAACCATCGGCATTGGTAACCGAGGCCGCGGTCGTATCACCACCGCCATTGACGACGTTAAAGATAATATCAATATCGCCGCCAACTCGTCCGATAGTGTCGGCGACAACGTCAAGATCGTTGTTGGCGCCGACGCTGCTGAGGGTCACATTACCGGTGCTGTCGGCCGCCGCGGTATCGTATGCAACCGCGGCCGAGATGCCCAGGGCGTCGGAAACGAGGTTGATGGCCGAGGCCATTTCCGCGATGGTACTGCCGGCGGCGAAGTTGAAGGCCTCGAAACCGCTTGTGCCGCCGATCTCCAGCACCACGTCCGTGGTGACGGTGGACGAGGCATAGGTCAGAGAACCCTTTTCGGCCTGGGCCACGACGTTGACGCTCAAGGCGATTTCCGTTTGCGTGCCGAAGTTGGCCTGCTGGATCTGCAAATCGCTGATCGTGGAGGCAACGCCCTCGCTGATAAAGTCCAGGCTGCCGTCCAACAGACGTTTGCCCTGGAACTGGGTGACCTGGGCTATGCGGTCGATGGCTTCCAGCGAGGAGTCTACCTGTAGCTGGTTGGCCTCGATCTGCTCGCTGCTCATGGCTCCGATGTTGGCCGCTTCGGAAACCAGGCCGCGGACATCGTTCAACAACGAACTAACCTGGCCCAAGGCACTGTCGGCCGTGGTGATCATCTGGTTGGCTCGTTCACTATTGGAAACTGCTACCTGCGTACTGACAATGTCGCTACGCAAGGTCTCGCTGGCAATCAAACCGGCTGGATCGTCTCGGCCACTGTTGATTCGCAAACCAGTACTCAAACGGGTCAACGATTGTTGCAACTGTGCATTCGAACGGGCCAACGTCTTTTGTGCGTTCAGCGAGCTGACGTTTGTGTTAATGCGTGTCATTAGGGACACTCCTCCGGGTAAAGGACTACGTCCAAGCTCGGCCGGGTTGCGGGGAGATTACGACTCCGGACCAGCTTGTCTGCCAGTCGCCGTGGACAATGTCGTTATACGAACAGGGCCGTTTGGCGTGAGGGCAGCACTTGTTTCATAAATTGCTACAATTAGCACCGACGGGTCAAAAAATAGGCCGCGTGGGGCAGTGGACCAGAATCGCCAGGTGAATTCGCCCCGGCGTGTCGGTTACTGCAGCACGGCGTCCAAAAAAAACATTTCGCTAAAAGATGGGCCGACTAGGCAGCCTACGTTCATCCGTTAGCGTCATAATATCTGCCCCACATATTCTTCCTCGGCACTTGGGAGAAACCAGAAAAGAAAAAACCCCCCTAACAACATAGAAATGTTTACGGGGTCGATACCATGTGACTAATCGCTATAGTCCTATCATGTTTGCCCCGCTAACCACCTTCACCACCCGACAAACGGTCTTTGCTGGAACCCCGTAGAGGGTCCATGTCGCCTTGAACATCAACTATTGGCGGTGAAAATACTATCCCGAAGCACAAGACTGGGAAGTAAACACTCAGAATAACTAGAGATAGTCAAGCAGGGTCATTTGGGACATTTTACCCATGGTCCTCAGAGCTGCCTCGTAAGCGAGTTGACGGCCCATAAGTTCAGAAATCACTTGGACAATGTCGACATCGTATTCGAGCGAGAGTGTTGCTCGCAGTTCGATTTCTTCGGTTTCCAGCCGCCAGCCGATTGTTTCGAGAGATTGTTGTCGGGCACCGAGTTCGGCTCTAGCGAAGTTCAGATCGGTGGTGCCGTCGTCGAGCAGTTCGATCGAGCGTTGTACTTCTAGAACGTCGTTTTTCTGCAGGGCCTGGCGCAATCGCAGCAGGGCGGTGAAGATGCCTTTTGTTTCTTGAGGGTTGGGGTCGGCTGCGGTGAGGATTTCCGCCTGGCCGTTGGTTATCCAGGTGTCGGTCGGAGGAACGGGACCCGTGCCGTCGTTGCCTGGGTCGGCGGTGTAACTTCGTCGGGCGGTAAAGAGCGCATCGGCCGCCGGGTCTGCTTCCAGCAAGGCGATGATATCATCGGCGCTCGTGGCGCCGCCGGTAATTTCGAACGTGAGTGTTTTAGCGGCCGGATCGTAGCTGAAGGAATCGGCTCCCACGCCGGTATCCTCGAAGATGATATTGACGTTGCCGTATGTGCCGGGGAATTTCGCTTCAAAAACCAAATCGTTATTGGCACCGGCCAGTGCCAGGGTTTCCGTGGCGATAACGTTACTCGTGCCGGCTTGGGCGCTTTCCTGACCCTGGGGAATGAGCCCCAGGTCGATGGCGGCCGTGCTGAGTTCACTTCTGGTAACGGTGAGTGCCTCGGAGCCGGGGCTTTCGTCGACGAGTTCGATGCCGTTACCGTATGCCGCCAAGCGCGCCCTCAGCGCGTCGTCGACGTTTTGCGGATCGCTGTTGATGAGATCTATGACGTCTTGAATATTTTGTGCCGTGTCGATATCGATTTCCAGCACGGCGCCGTCGGCTCGAGTGATGCTGAAGTCGGTGCCCTGCTTGCTGTTGACGCCGCGTCCGAAGTTGAGTTCGTCCAGAGAAACATTGCCCGTAAAGCTTCGCACGCCCAACTCGGCGGCGGTGGTGCCACCGTTTTCGCCGATTGTGAAATCGTTACCGCTGATACGAGAATGGATGTCAATCCCGGTTTTGTCCTTATTGATTTCGGCCATCATCCCCGACCCGATGACGTTGAGGGTATTGAGCAGATCCTCGACCGTCTCGGCCGTGGCGAAGCTTATGTCGCTGGTGACGTTGTCGTTTACAATTCGCAGGCCGCTTGTTTTATCGAACGATTTCCCGCTGCCATAAGCGGTTGTGGCCGTGGCGGTGAGGGTTACGAATCCCTCGCCACCATCGACATCGTCGAGCGGATCGATTTCGGCCGTGAAAGGACAACCGATTGCATTATTGATGGCATCCACGACTTGGGTTGCCGTGGTAGTGCCCGGCTTAATGTCGACAACAAGCGTATTGGCCCCAGAGTCGTATGTAGCGGTTGGGGGCACGGCGCCGGTGTTGTTGAAACTGATAGCGAGACCATTATAGCCGGTGCCCGGCACGTCCGCGCGAACGAGGATTTCGTTGTCCACGCCGGCGCTTCTAATAACGGCTTGTGCCTTTGCGCCAAAGGCGTCTTCGAGCTTTGTCGTTGTCCGCACTGTCGGGTCCAGGTCGCGGCTGTTGACGTAGTTCGTGCCCGCGCCGGTCTCTTCGAGTATCCCCAGTTCTTGGGCCACGGTCCCGCCGCCCACGTCGGTAACCATAAGGTCGCCCGAGACAAGCCGTAGCCGGAAGCCCTGGGGAGTGATTTCGACCTCCACGCGATTGCCCAGCGGCGGATTGTTTACAAGTAGCAGTGCAATGTCGCCGATGGTTTCGGCCGAACTGATATCGACGATCGAGGTCACGGTCCCGTCCGAAATACTGATACTGCCCTGACTTATCCCTTTTCCGCCGATCATGTCCACCAGACGCGTATCGTATAAGACGACTGGCTGCAGGTCGGCGCTGCCTTTGACCACGGCCGAAACGGCCCCGAAAGCCTCGTCGCCCGTCATATTGGTCTTGAACAATTCGTTTAGATCGGCATAACTTTTGATGTCATCTCGGTTTCCCAGATACTCGATCGCGCCCGAATCCGTCACCTGGAAAGGCCGAACTTGCGTGGCCGATCCCGCAAACAGATATCGTCCGCGAAACTTCTGATTGCCGGTGCCCACCAACTGCTGGATCATTTGGTGGACTTGCTGCGCGGCCGCCTGACGTTCGACGTCGGTGGCGGTGGTTCCAAGTACGCCAATGGCTGTTCCACGAACGTCGGCGAGCAAACCAGAAATATCAGCCAGAGCAACGTCGGTGGCGTTGAGATATGACTGGTTGGTTGCGACATTGCCATAGACCTGCTGCTTCCGCTCGATCAGCCTCTGGATATCGATAATCCGCATCGAAGCGACGGGGTCCTCGCTGGGCGCTTCGAATCGCCTGCCCGTGCTCAACTGAGTCTGCAAGCGGAAGAGTTCGGTCTGTCCGTACTGCACCTGGCTCAGCAAGCGTTGCTGAATAAAGCTGTTGCTGATGCGAGTTGTGGGGATAGCGATGATGGATGTCATATTCAGATACTGACGAGGATCGCAAAAAGTTCGTTTAAGACGGCGATTAACTTGGCAGAAGCCTGAAAGGAACGCTGGTAAGCCAGCATGTTGATGGCTTCTTCGTCAAGATTGACTCCGCTCATGGCGGTTTTTTGTCCCCGCAAGGACGCCTCAAAAACACGTGCTCCTTCGGCAATGGACTTGGCAACCGTCGATCCTTGCGTAGCGTCGCTGACCATTCGGTCATAGAGAAACGCCAAAGTCGAATCGTCCTTTGTGCTCAGGGGCCGGTCGATAAAATTGGCCAACTCGGTGGCAGTGTCCGTGTCGGCTCCTATGCCGCCTCGACTGGCGGCGAAACGCGAGGGGTCGGACTTGATGTCGGAATTGACGCCGATATCCATAGCGTTCGATCCGGTGAAGAACGTGTTGAGACCCAGAGAGGCAAGAATTCCGCTGCTGTCTTCGGCAAATCCGATCTCCTGATCGGCGCCGCTGCTGGAAATCTTCAAACCTCGGCTCGATGTAATTTCGGCGGAAACACCGTCGACGGCGTTGATCGCGTCGGTAAGATCCTGCAACGTCATATCGTCGCCCATGCCATTGAGATCGACGATAATTTGGCTGGTATGGGTAAGGCCTGTTTTTTTATTGTGTACCAGGATCTGAAACGATCCGTTGGACGGCGTGAAATCCAAACCAGTTTGATTCAGGGGCTCATCCGCGCGATTGACATTAAACGTGCTGGTCAACTGCTCGTAGCCGTTTAAACCCTGTCCGCTGGCATAGACCTTGTTGAATTCATGTGCCAGCGTGCCGGCCAAGTCGTTCAAATCGTCGAGATAGTCGCCAAACACCTCGTCGCGGGCATGAAGGAGTCCTTGCAGTTGGCCGGATGACGGGTTCAGAGAGGCGCCTGTCTCGGTGATCTGAATGTTGGCAACGGCCAGCCCGCGATCACTGCCGGAAAGCACGCTGACTTCGCGAACCGCTCCTTCAAACACGAGGTAATCGCCGCCGGAATAAACCGCAACGCCGCCGCTTAGTTGTTCGGAAACGTTGATGTCGATGATCTTCGCCAAACTCTCCAGGGCCATCAAACGTTGATCGCGGAGGCCGACCGCGTCGCTTTGTGAAATGTTGCCGCCTTCGACCTCGGCAATGCGGACGTTCAACACGCTTATTTCATGGATCAAGCGGTTGATATCGTCGGCCATGCTGAGTACGCGTTCGTTCAAGTCGCTGCGTATCTCGACCACGCGGTTGGCCATCCGCTGAATGTCGGCCGTGAGCGTTTCGCCCTGAAGAACCGCCAGGTTGCGGACCGAAGGGCTTTCCGGCTGATTGAGAATCTCGGAGATACTGGAAAAGAAATTGTTCAGCGATGTGCTCAGATCCGTATCGCCGAGTTCGCCGATGATGCTTTCGAGCTGTGCATAGCTCTGTTCAATCGTCTCGGCACTGCTCTGGTCGCTGACGGCGCTGCGAAGCCGATTCTCGAGAAATTTGTCTATCTTCTGCACAACAGCTACAACGCGAACACCCGTGCCTAGCAGAATACCTCCCACTCGTTGGGTCGGGCCCGGCGCAAGCTGCACCTCCTCGCGGATATATCCGGGAGTGTTCGCATTGGCAATGTTCTGACTAACAACCTGCAGAGCGATCTGGTTCGCCCTAAGCGAGTTGCGAGCAAGTTGCATTGAACTGTAAAGTGACACTGTGTTTCCTTGGAAAATCTACGGCCAGTTCGAAAACATGTTCTTAGAAAGAACGCTTAAACCGCCCTGTATTCCTATATCGCCTATGCCTCTTGGTCGACCAGCGCGCCGGTACTTGCGCCAACACTCTGGCCGCTACTAGCCCCACTATGTTGTCTGTTTTCCTGTGCAGCGGGTTGCGCTTTATCATATGTCGGCCGAAGTCGCCCTCCGGTCGCGATAATCTCTAACATCTGGGAAAGATGTATGAGTGTGCGTTGCGCAACTACCCAGTTTGTCAAACCGTGGTGCCTTAGCAGACGGGCACGTGCCCTGGCAAGCTTAAGCTGGTCGCGTCGCTCCCGGCCGATCGTGTTCTGAGGCAAGGATTCGGACAGCGATTGCAGATTTTTATGCGGCAAACCCTGTTCGGCCGCAAGTTTGAGCAACTGCTCGCGATGTTCGAGGCTGCCCTTGAGCCGCGCCACCAGCCGCTCTTCCTCGACATCGAGCAAGGCAAGCCCCTGGCCGTCGCCGGCCAGTAGCAGTTCACGTTTTCTTGCCAAAACGCTAAGCGTTTCTTCCTGCGTGGCCAACAAGTCGGTCATAAGCGAGGCAAGTTCCGAATCCCAGGCTGTCTCCATGGATTGACCTAATCGAGGGGTTGAATGCATGTTGTGTTAGATTTCAGACTTCAGATTTCAGACTTCAGATTTCAGACTTCAGATTTCAGACTTCAGACTTCAGATTTCAGACTTCAGATTTTAGATTTCATATTTCATATTTCATATTTCAGCCGAGTTTGTTAGCCCAGCCGCTTGCGGCGGTCTGGGCTTTGGGCTTTGGACATTGGACATTGGACATTCTTTCCTTATGCGAGCTTCCCCATCCCGCCCATACCTTATTTCCTGCCCATCATCGTCAACTCGTACATCGGCCCCACGAACTGCTCGGCCGAGGTTTTGCTCATACTACGGGCAATGTGCTGATCGAGTTGTTCCGTGAAAATCTCCTCCGCCCGGCCGCCGTTAAAATAGGCCGTCTGGCCCACGGTCTTACGCATCGATTTGAGCATCTGTCCGAAGAGCAACTCGCCCATAATGTTCTGAAATTGCTCGCGGACTTCGGCGTCGTTTTGCGTCTCTTCGCGGTTTGGAAAGGGGACTGACACTTTTTCGGCGGCAAGCGGGATCGCCGTTGTCGCCGGCATGGATAAACTAATTGCCATAATATTCGCCTAGTATATAACCAGTTTGGCGTGCAATCGTTTGCTTTTTGCCAAACCTTTGATGATGTCGATAATATCTTGCGTCGGAGCATGCACGGCCTCCAGGGCGACGATCAGCGATTTAAGCTTGGCCGTCTGGGTATTGTTGGGATCGATTTCCACAAACTGGTTGGCGCCTTCGACTCCGCCGGTTTCGATTACAATGTTCTTGTGCGTAACAATAACCGCGCCGATTTCCACGTCGGCGGTAATCAGGATGGTTCCCGCCCGCTCGTTGATCGTTACCTGGGCGGCCGTTTGCGGTTCGTAAATATCCAGACCCAGAACGTCGGCCACGAACATCACGGGATCGGAGCGATATTGGGCGGGAATATCGACGATAACATTTGCCTGGTTGATGGCTCTGGCCAGATTGGAGCCGGCCAACTGTTCGCTTTCGAAAAAGTCGTTGATCCGCTGGGCGACCATTTGCGCCACCTGGAAGCCGCTGTGGTTTTCGTTCAAAACAAGCGTCATCCGCCCGTCTGGGCTGAAAAACGGATTGAAGAAATCGGTCTCCATGCGGCAGCCGCCGAAGATCGAGCCGCTGGTGAGGAGTTGCGCATCGTCGAGTTCGAGGGGCCCCTGGGCAAAGGCGTAGACGGGCATGTCGCCGGGCACGCCCGGTCCCGTGAGCGCGGTGGGCAGCAGAACACCGCCCTTGAGGCTCTTGGCGGCGCCCATGGAACTGACGGTGCAGTTGATCTTGTCGCCCTGCCTGGCCCCGGCGGCGGGAACGGTTGCCGTGACGATTACCAGTGCCACGTTTTTGAAATTTTTCAGTTCGGCCAAACCCTTAGCGCCCAAAGGGTTGCCCAACTTCTGCAGCAAGGCGCCCATACTGCGTTGCGTGGCGGCCAGATCGCCGTCGCCGGTGCCCGGCAGCCCCACGACAATACCCTGCCCTTGCAGCACGATCTCTTCCTGGCCTTTGGCCCGGCAGATATCGTCCAGTCGGGTTTGAGCCCTGGCCGCGGTGATGTTCACGACAAGCGTCAACAGCAGCAAGATTGCCGTCAGTCGAGCGATTCGGTTGAGTTTTTCCGTAGTAGCCATGGGGATGTCCGCCGTGGGTTTGTTAGTGCAGTAGGAGTAGGCCGGGTCGTGACCCGGCATGGGAGTACAATTGCCGGGTTGCAACCTGGTCTACGAGTGAAACTAGAACAACTGGTACATATCGATCCATTTCATTAGCCAGCCGCGTCGGTAGGAATCGCGGACGCTGCCGGCTTCACGTTTATGGATCTTCAGGTCGGCCACGTTTTCGCTGAGGATACTGTTGTTGTCCAGCACATCTTGGGGCCGCACCAGGCCGGTTAGCGATAGGTCCCAGGTTTCGTTGTTGTTGCGAATGGTGCGGTGGCCTTCGAGCACGAGAACGCCGTTGGGCCGAACGTCGACGACCGTGCAGGCGATTTTGAACTCCATGGCGTCGCGGCTTTCCATGGAGCCTTCCGACTTCATCTTGTTGTCCCATTTGGCGTCGACCGTGGGGTCGCCCAAACTCTGCGGGTCGGGAATGAGCGAAAAGTTTCTCAGCAAAACCCAATCCTTGAGCGAGGCCTTGAAGCTGGCTTTCTTCTTGCGATCGGTCTCGCCTTCGCTGATAACCTGCGACTTGTAATTGACCAGCACAGTTACCAGATCGTGGATATTGATCTCCTTAGGCTGCAGCGGGGCCTGATAGGTCCAAGAGCTGTTGGTCAGCGTCAAGGGCACGCGACGCGCATCCGGCGGACCGTATATACTGGCACTTTGCGCTTCGACGGTGCCGGCCGTGGCCAGAACAGCCCCCAGTATTGTCGCTGCGGCCGTGACGAATCTGCAATCTGTCAATTTCATTTCCAATTCACCTTTGCCAGACGTTGCAGTTTGTTGTTTTGCACCGAGCGAGGTTGGCTCAGTTGAGCTTCAAGAGATCGGCCGCTTGTGGCCACCTCTGGGCCCCAAGCGGCCGGGCGGGACGCTTGGGGCGTTCGAATCGTGGGCGAAAACACCTCCACCTGCCGCGACCCGCACACGCGGGCATAGTAGGTCTTGCGGTCTTGCAGCGACTCGACCGGAATCAAATCGCCCAGACTGCCGTCGGCTCGGGCTCGGGCGTTGGTGCTAACGCGGACGCCGGCCGCTCGGGCGGTGACGGTCACAATCTCTCTACGCCGAACCAACAAGGGACGCACGACCCATTTTGAATCGATGATCGCGCCCGCGGCTATGGCTCTAGCGGCCTGGCGACCGACGGCTTCCTCGATGTTGGAGAAGGTTTCCATGCCGGCGTGGCGTGGAACCTCGCTGCTAAGCACGAGATCCGTGGCGGCGATGATCGTATCGCGGGGAATGTCTCGGTTTGCGACCACCACGCTGGGCGGCAAGCTCACTTGGGCTTCGACTGGCAATTGCAGGGGCCGCTGGTCGTTCCTCGCCACGGTTAGGAGAAAGTGTTGCCTTCCCACCCACGGCGACATGCCGCCGCTGACCGTAAGCTTGCAAACCGGCCCTTCGAAGAGGCGGATTTGTTCGCTCGCAAGCGTCAATTGAACATTCCACTTCGAGTCGGAAACGCTGGAGCGGAGATAATCGAGAACCGCGTCGTGGACGCGACGATTGGCCGTGCGGCGGGCCGAAGCCAGGATCGGCTTCTCGTAAACTACCTGCTCGGCACGCTCGCCGCGGGAAAGGGCCAATTGATTGGCACCCGAAAAACGATGCTTGGCAAGATTCACGCCGCGACTCGCCAGAATATCTTGAATCTCTCGCACGCGAACAAATCGCTGTCGGCCGGCGGCCGGCGCGGGAAACAGTTCCACGGAACTTAACTGCTTGTTTGCCCGTTGATCGGCTCCCAGCACCTCGGCAATGTCGCCCAGCGTCACAACCGGTCCCTGGCACTGGTATTCGCCGCGGAGCACGATCTCCGACGCGCAAGCATAATCGGCCCACAGCAGTGAAAGTATCGCGGCTATTGCCGCCCGTTGAAAAAGCAACAGTTGACCATTTTTGTGGCACGGGCATCCTGCCCGTGAAGCGAGCACCACACGGCCAGGATGGCCGTGGCACGATGGGTGACTATTTTTCAACGGGCTGATAGCGGTGGCGGCCATGGTTGTGGTTGTTCGCATGTTACGATCGGTTACCGTTTCAGGTTGGTGATTTCATTGAGAATTTCGTCGCCCGTTTTCACGCACTGCGAATTCAACTCGAAGGCCCGTTGCGTGGTGATCAAGTCGATAAGTTCCCTGACCGGTTCGACATTGGATTTTTCCAACATGCCCTGGCGAATGGATCCTAAGCCCTCCTGGCCCGGGTTACCTTGAATAACGGCGCCGGAAGCGTCGGTTTCGGCATAGAGATTCTCGCCCAACTTCAACAGGCCGTCGGGATTGATGAACTGGGCAAGCTGGATTTGCCCGACCTCCGCCATTTGCGGCGTGCCGGGCTGTTTGACCATAACGATCCCATCGGGGCCGATGGAAATTGAGGTCGCGTCCGGGGGAATGATGATTCCCGGCTCGAGCAGCCGGCCGGTGCTGGCCGAACCCATTACCAAAGCACCATTCGCATTGACGTTAAAGTTTCCGGCGCGGGTATAAACCGTCTCGCCCGCGGCCGCATCGATCACCTGGAAAAACCCCTGGCCTTCGATGGCCAAATCCAACGGCTTGCCCGTCTCCTGAAAGGCGCCTTGCAGGAAATTGGTTTGCGTGCTGGATACGGTCGAACCCAGTCCCACCGATATTCCGGTGGCCGTATACTCGCCCGCTGAGTCCAGCGTGCCGGGCATTTTGTAGTGGCGGTAGAAAAGGTCCTCGAAGTTGGCCCGGTCCGCCTTGAAGGCGGTCGATTCGATGTTCGCCAGATTGTTGGCGATCACGTCCAACTTCATGTCCATCGAAGTCATGCCGGTAGCGGCCGTGTAAAGAGTTTGAATTCCCATTTTTCAGATTTCAGGTTTCAGGTTTCAGATTTCAAGGGGCTAATTGGATTGCATCAAACGTCCGATGAGATTGCCCAACATTTCGTCTTGCGTTTGCACCATCTTGATGTTGGCTTCGAAAAGCCGCGAGGCCGTAATCATTTCAACCATTTCGGTTGTGGGATTGACGCTGGAACCCTCGAGGTACTTCGCGGCGACCGAGCGGCGGGCCGCCGGAAGCGGCTGCGGGTCGGCCAGAGGGCGGAAGAGGTTTTCGCCATGTTTGACCAGGTCGCCGTACGACTGGGGCATAACCAACGCCAAGTTCTGCATGGTGCCGGCCTGACGTATGGCTCCCTTCTCGCTCACGTCCCAATCACCGGCCGTGGGGCTGATGATCACCGCTGACATGGCGTCGTTCAGCACCGCATAGCCCTGCTGAGTGACTAGCTGGCCTTGCTCGGTCAGCCGGAAGTTGCCGGCGCGGGTCAAGTAGTTCTGTCCCTCTTTCTGTACGACGAAGAAACCCTCGCCGCGAATGGCCATGTCGGTGGGAATGCCGGTCGTTTTCAGCGGCCCTTGCGAAAAATCGCTGCTGGTTTCCACGATGGTGATGCCGCCGCCCTGGTTGTCGATGCCCGTGGTATCGGTGGAAACTTGGCCGTCTTCGATATCCTCGGCATAGCGAGCCTGAAAAACGGCAAGATCCTTCTTGAAGCCGGGGGTCTCCACGTTCGCCAAATTGTTGGCGATGATCGCCAGCCGCTGATCCTGAGCCATGGCCCCTTCGGCAGACATATAAAGACCGTATGGCATTGTTTTTTCTCGCCGGCTTGACCGGCAGGCTTTGGGTGTAGTGATAAAATCTTTCGGCACACTATCGGCGTACCGACGACGGGCGTACCGACGACGGGCCTGCAAGGGCAATTCACGTGCCAAAGCGAAAACGGGCTCTCGGAAATGACCTGAGAAAATGCCGTAAGATCCATGTCGGCAAGGCATTACGTGCTTTCTTTGCTTGTGGATATGGATTAAAAGCACCTCTGCAATGCTGGTGAGCCGACAGCGCCGCGCCGCCCCAAAGCGCGATTTTTGCCGAAGCCACCGGCAAATCCGGCCGCTTGCGGTGGCTCGGACATGAAAGCACTCCCGGTTTCCTTGTACTTTGCGGCGGCATCTACGATACTACAAGATATGCGATCGAAGTTTTTCCTTATTATCGTAATCCTGTTAGTGTTTTTGGCCTGCCATTTCGCCAAAGTGCGGCTGGCGCGGGTTGGCTCCAGCGGCGCCGCGAAAAGCGAGACGGCCGGGCAAGAGTATCCGCGGCGCATTGTCTCCATGGCGCCGAGCGTTACCGAGATTCTGTTTGCCCTGGGGCTGGGCGAGAGTGTCGTCGGCGTGAGCAACTATTGCAACTACCCGGCCGCAGCGGCAAAGATCGACCGCATCGGAGGGATCATGAATCCCAACCTCGAAGCCATCGTGGCGCTCAAACCCGATCTGGTCGTGAAACTCCGCGGCCACCGGATACTTAACGCATCGGTGTACCGATTCGGCATAAAAACGCTAACGGTCGATCACAAAACCATCGAGGCCGTTCTGCAATCGATCCCCACCATCGGTCAAGCCTGCGGCAACGCTTCGGCCGCCCAGCGGATGGTCGACGAGTTACGTCTGCGAATAGATCGCATTCGGCAAAAAACGGCCGGCCTGCGGCGGCCTAGGGTGATGGTTTCGGTAGATCGCATTCTGGGTGCGGGCCGGCTGGAAAACATTTTCGTGGCCGGCAACGACGAATATTTCGACGAGATGATCGAAATAGCCGGCGGTCGCAACGTCTTCGGCGACCAACCGGTCCGCTATCCGGTCGTCTCCAACGAAAGCATTATCAAGGCCGACCCGGAAATCATTATCGACATTATCTCCAGCATGAACGACACCTCAGCGGTCGGCGGCAAACAATCTGACGCGGCGGCCATCAACAAGCTAAAAGCCAAGGCGGCGGCGGACTGGCGGCAACTGCCCAAAGTAGACGCCGTGGGCTCGGGCAAAATCTTTTGCCTGACCGAAGACTTTATTTCGGTTCCCGGCCCGCGTTTTATTTTGCTGCTGGAGAAACTGGTCAAGCTGTTCCATCCCGATGAGCCCCTCGTACCGCTCGACGTGACGGACGGCACACCCTGATTCCGGAAGGGCGGCTGCACGGCATGGTAGGAAATTGCGTTTTCGCCTTAGAAAGTTCAGATATCCGCACCACAATAATTCGCTACCCGAATAATCCGGACTGGCGGTGTCAGGCGAGCCTTTTTTCGGGGAGATTTTTTCAACCACTTGCGGAGTATCCGAGTTGAATTTATACTCAGCTTTTCTCTGGCAGAGTTCACTGTTGAGTAATAATACCACATGGGCCATTTGAATTTTAAGCAAGTAATCAAAGAGCGGATGGAAATCATTGCTCCTCTGGTCAAAGGCCGCAAGACCATGGACCTGGGTGTTGTGGACAGCCGCCGCAAACGCGCGACAACCGGCGAGCGGTTGGTAAAAAAATCGCCCAGTCTCTTATTCTATCACATTTGCGAAATTAATCCTGATACGTTGGGTCTCGACATCGATGAAGAGGGCGTCAACATTCTACGAGAGCAAGGTTTCCATGCAAAGACCGCCGATGTAATGACCATGGATTTGGGTGAGCAATTCGATACGATCGTTGCCGGTGAAATCATTGAGCACCTGGTTAATCCGGGTCAATTTTTATGTAATCTACGAAAGCATCTTACCCCGGACGGGACCCTGGTAATAACAACCCCTAATCCGTTCTATTGCAGGCAGTTTGGAAAGATCTGGCGATACAAAAGACCGATGGTGCATGAAGAGCACACATGTTGGTTCGATCCAATTACTTTACATCATCTTTGTTCTTTATCCGGCTTAGAGCCTTACGAAACATATTGGATACAACCCGGCAAGAGCCAATTCTTAAAAACATGGCCACAGTTATTGCGGAATTATTTTTCCCATTCTTTCATGACTCTTGCCCGGCGCGATGGTTGACCGTTTGAGGTAATACAGCTATCAAAACGCGCCTGATTTTACTTTGTCTTTTCGCCCGCCACTTTTTTATCGGCCGGTTTTCGCAGGAAGACCATAACGAAGTCGGTTTCAGGCGGCAGGTCGGAGGGTTCTGCCCTTTGGTAGCCCATTTTTTCGAGTTCCTCGAAAAGTTTTGTTGCGTCGTAGAGCCGTAGTTTTATTTTGGAGAGAAGGAGAACATTGATCCTGCGGTTCCTGGCGGCTTTGGCAATGTGTCCAGGCCCGTCCAGCACGTTAATCACAATTGATTCGATGCCGGTGTGATATCCGGAGAGTATGGCTGCCGACTCGTGCCCCAAAATAACCGGCTTGGTGTTCGATTCGGATTGTACCCAACGCCCTATTGAGGCGTATGCTTGCAAAGTGTTGTAGCGTCGCGAAGATGCGATAAGCGCCTCGGGAAAGCTGGCGGTGGCGATAAGGACCGCCGGCGCGAAAAGCGCAGCCCATTGCCAGCAGACGTTTCGATTGAACCGATGCGCCAACCCATAAAGCCACTGCGACACTCCCAAGAGAGCCAAACCGGCGAAGGGCACGGCTATCAAGGCGATGGTTAGTGGATAGCGGGTGCTCGATAGGCCACCTTGCCAATAACTTATCCAGATTCCCACCATAATGACAAGCGCGAAGTAGAACAGTGGTTGGTTGTCACGGCGAGCCCATATTCTGCGCCAATTCCATATCCCGCCGAGCAATAGCAGGCCAAATACAGCGGTGATTCCACTTTTTATCAAACAAGCATATTTGTACGACATTCTGCCGATATGCATCCGCGGAACGCGATCGGCTCCCACGAGCGATGCCGCTTTGGGCGATTGCGCAGCGTTGGCATCGGGTGATTCTCCGCCAAAGAACCCAAAAGATTTTTCCCATTTTTGTATCAAGCTGAATTCCGGCAAACGGCAGATCTCCCAGGACGAATGACCCCGCAACACAGTCACGTTGATTAGAAACAAGATCGCGGGAGTTATGAAGATATATACAAAAACACCAATTACCAACCGCCAACGGGATTCTTTCAACGCCAAGCATCGCCACATCGCCCAAAGCGCAAATGGAATGAGCAAGAATAGCCCCTCGCTTCGTGTCATGACGGCCAAAGTCGAAGCAATCCCGGCTGCTGTAAACATGCTCAACCGCACCTCGCAGACCGCTCGCCAAATAAAGTATAAGGACAACGCAAGCAGGAACCAAAATGTAGGGTCGCGCATGATGCGCGGGCTCCATTCGATAAAACGCGGATGCACGGCATAAAGGAAGCATGCTGCAAGGGCCACGCGGTCATCGAACTGTCGCCGAATCCAACCAAACAACGGAAGCACCGTCAGGCTGGCAATAATCACTCCCCACCATCGGCCGCCGCTTTCCCAATCGAAACCCAGGCGATGAAGGGTCACCAGAATCACGGGAAAAGTATTCATACTCAGGGCCAAGAAACCGCCATCTAAGTCTCCCCGATCAGTTGCTTTGGCAAGCTCGATATAGAGCGGCGCGTCGCTGCCGATTGAGGGGCATTTCAGCGCGATTGCCGCCCGCGGCAAGAAGCACAGCAATAGCAAGCCCAGAAGCACAAGCGGCCGGCGGGCGAGCACGAATCGCTTAGGACGTGGCTCGGCCAGGACGTTTGGATAATCGGGCAGCACTATTGGATCAGCGATGATGTTGGACATTGTCTCGTACTGATACAGATTGAACTTTGCCAATTTATGTTTACGAAAACACTAGGGTGTAATTTGGACAGATTGCACCATATTACCCCCTAATTGAGTGGCTGGCTACATATATAGCTCCAGATGCCATAGAATACCGTTTTTTATAAGATTTGCACAACAGGAAAAACCAGAGGCCGAAAAGTGCGAAAGTGCCATTAGATGGTGTTTCTTTGATTCTTGCAGATCAGTTGCGGGCATTAACCTATACTGCGGGGGGGCATTTTTTGCAAGGGGGGGGGCATTTTTGGCGAGATGTCCCATTTACGTACAATCATCAGCGAAAACGGAAAGTCCTAGGCCAGACCCCGCCGATGAAACCGAATGTAGCGATGGTGCGGCATGGATAGACAAATCGGCTGGCTTGCCGCCACCAGATTATATGTTAGAATTTAACGTTAGAGGGCTGCTTAAGGACCGACTAGCGGTCCCCTTAGCCCGGATTATTCATAAGCCGGTATTTTCGCTTGAAATACTAACCCGAAGCGCAAGCGAAGGGCGGGAAACAAGGGAAAACGCTGCACATCCCTTCGCTTGCGCTTCGGGTTAGTAGGGTTCATGAATAATCCGGGTTAGCCATTTCGACTCTTGGCACCAGCAATTGGCCTCCAACAGAGGGAATAGAACCAATGTCCCGTCCGGCAATAATTATTGCGGTACTAACCGGATTAACCATAGTTGGCGTTGTCGACCAGTCGTTCGCTCAACGCCGCCACTATCAGCCATATCGCCCCGCACGTCCGATTTTCAGCCCCTGGTTCGGGCTCTACGAGCGAAACGCCGGACCGTTGCCCAACTATTTCTACTTCGTGCGTCCCAGACAGGAATTGCAAAGAGACCTGGAGGAGCAAAACCGCATCAACCAGCGGCAAAGCCACATCAACACGCGGCAAAATGACAGGGTCAACCGCTTGCGAGGCGAGGTGACTCATCTCGAACGTGCATCATCGGCCCGGCCAACGGGTCACACCTCGGGTTATCTTAACTATCGCGACCGTTTTATGAACTCTCGGGCGTATTTCGCTCCACATGGTGCGAACCGCGGTCGGTAAGGCCGCGGCAAAAACGGAAGCTGATGCAAGGCGATTCAGGAGGCGAGTCATGAATCCCTGGGAACTCCACCCGCTGTTGGTCCATTTTCCCATCGCCTTTCTTCTGGGAGGTACGTTGCTGGACCTGGTGACGTTGCGATATCGTCGGGAGACACTCTCACGCAGTGCCGCGGGGATGCTGCTGGCCGGCGTTTGCACCGGCTGGCTTGCGGCGGCCGCCGGGCTGCTTGCCTTTTACACGGTTCCCGCGCACACCGAAGAGGCCCATGGGAAGATGTACTGGCATCTTGGGCTGGCGATTGCCTCGCTGCTTCTGTTTACTTGGGTGGCCGTCGCGCGTTGGCGATACCGCACTTCACCGCCGAAGCTTCATCACGCCGTGGCAGCCGTATGTGCAAGCGTCTTGTTGGCCCTCACCGCTCACCTAGGCGCGGATCTCGTTTACCACGGCGGTGCCGGCGTCCAGCCCGAACTGCTCGCGCCCGAAATCCGTAAGATGCACTCGCACAGCCAAGAAAATGGGCACGATAACGAACTCCCGGATGGCGACAACCACCAACACGAGAGTGACCATCATTGACGTCTCGAACAAGGGAAAAAATCCGCGGCCTACCCGACTGCTGGGGGCCGCACAAAACCTATTTCATCCGCAACACCCGCCTCCCGATCCTTTTGAGTGGGATCCCTCCGAATGCGAGCGTCCCGATGCGGGAGATGGTTTCTCCGTAGCGGACAACTCGCTGGAATGGACTAAATCCATGCCACAGATCGAGCACTTGCCCGGTTGGGGCAATCGATAGTTTGGGTGCATCGAACAGACCCATTCGTCGGCCACGGCCGCCGGGGCCGCTACCGACGCTGGAGTCGACGCAACTCCGACCGGCGAATAGGAAGCCGGAGTGGGCCGAGGTTTTCTACATCCAACTGCCGGTAAGACAACCGCCAGCGCTAGCATGGCCAACATTGAAACTACGCGTATCATAGCACTTCACCTCCATGTGAAACTGACTTTTCGATTTGTGAATGAAGCAACTAGCGCCCCGTACGCAGTTGGGCCGCTTTGGCGAAGTAACCCGCCGGATCCTTTTCTACTTTCCCCACACATCCTTTGCAGCAGAGAAACAGGGATTGACAGCGTAAATAGTAGCTGCAACAGGTTCGAATCGGACTGAGTTGCCGGAATCTGAGTTTCCGGAGCTTGATTTCCGGGATGGGAGGGGCGACATCTCAGTTGACATGCGAAGTCGATCCAAGACTTGCGACTCCAACTGCGCGATCTTCCCCTGATATTCAATCAATTCTTCGATCGCCAGCAGATTAGCCGCTTCCACGTCGAGCGTCGACGGCTGTCGAATATAGGCCCAAATGCGGGCTGCCGGATGTGTCAGGCGGAACTTGGCCGCCAGCAGCCAGGCAGACTCCGCAGTCGCATCCACGTTGATGGCCGCTTGCAGCCATGCGGACTCCGCGGACGCATCCGCGTTGATAACGAGAAGGTTCGCCGATTCGCTCACGTAGCATTTGACGGCCTCCGCCGAGCTCTTTGCCCGAATTACGCAAAACCCGGCCGTGGTGAAACAATACTTCAATCGATTGAAAACCTCATTGCGATGCTCGACCAAAACAACGACCGGCACCGCGGGCGGCTGGGACCTCCGTGATAAATAATTGGAAACTTGCTTAATCATTATTTTCTTCTCCTGTCTGTCGATGTTAGTGACCAGCGCGGCATCATGCCGCGTTGGAACAAGCGTGATTCGCTGGGGTTGTGCTGCGGCCGTTAGACGACAGCCCGCCAGCGAGAACGGCGGAGATCCGCGATCAGCGCGCAGTATC
>SDBV01004111.1_pt1 | contig 21084 bp, 51 predicted proteins | sample 2277081 | NCBI WGS metagenome assembly SDBV01 (sample SAMN10402039, study PRJNA504765) | marine sediment metagenome | isolation source: marine sediment core GS10_PC15, 223 cmbsf | place: Arctic Ocean: Southern Knipovich Ridge | collected 2010 | reverse complement strand
AAATCTTCTATACGTAAATAATTGAACTCGATATCACCCAGATAAATGTTGTGAAAAATTCGCTGGATAGTTTGGTGGCATTTCTTACATATAACTGAATGTAGAATATGAAGTCTCATATCGTATGGTTCTTCAGTAAACTCAAATTCCGATGAAAGATTATATAAAGGATAATGAGGATTTTCACACTCAGTTTTATTCATTTAATTTCCTTTTATTTTATTGAGATATATCAGAACATCCAATTATGCATACAGTTATCATAAACCTGATGGTAAGTATATATTTCACTTGGATCGGCAGGTTTATTTCCATAGATCCGTATTTTTTCTATATCAGTCCGACCACAGACAGGACATTCTGAAATATCTTGTTTATACCAGAATTTTTCATCAGTTTTTTTATCCATTAGATTATCCTTTTATTTGCTATAATTTTCCATATTGGTTAGTCGGCGCGGTTCATCATTTTTAAGATCCTCCAGAGCTTCTTCAATGCCGATATATAAGAAATGCCCTTTAGCATCATACCATTGACACAGAGGTTGAGTTCCTTCGTGATGTTTAGGATAAATTACGGTTAAAAATACAATCGTTGCTGGGTTAGATTTAATTTTCATATTTTGTCCTTTTTGGCATGAAGCCGGATACCTTTTAATGAAAATACAAGTTTCTTTTCTTCTTGTTTTATATTCATAATAAATTTTTTATCTAATTTCTTTATCCCAAAAAATCTTAAGAGGGGAGCTATATTTATAGTTACTCCTGCTTTTTCTTTAGATATCTTTCTCCAGTCAGTATCTGGCTTCTCTTTAAAAAACTCTATCCCCGCCAAATAAGAATCCTCATCTATATATAAAACTACATATTCTGCCTGCTCAGCATCAAATTGTTTGATAATGCTTTTACTAATAAACAATAGATCATTGGTTCTTATTGTGATGTCAGTTCTCAAAGCGGCACCATATTCTGTGAATTTTCTAAGCCCCATTTTTATTAACCTTTTTTATACTAGAAACCTGTTGTTGCAAATTCTCATTAATCGCATCTTGTTTCTCTATATTTTTACCAGCTAAATAGCCTAATCCTCCTACTGCCAACAAAAGACAACCATTTAACGAAAGACACATTCCGAGAATGGTAATAATGTAAAGTAGTTTTTTCATGAATTCCCCCTTCGTTTTAATTATAATTTAGTAAGGGATAAAGCAACCTTATTTTCGGAACATCTCATTGAGTGATCTTTGTGAAATTGTTCTAAGGCATGTTCACCATTTATTGCTGTTACTATATATATATCCGTCGCGTGCACACTCCCATCACCCGATATGTTTCCGTAGGCTATAGCATATTCATTCATGTCCATTTTTATCTCCTATTAAATTTGTTTATAATGGTGGAGTTTATCTTCCCATTTGTGGGTTTCTTTTGCTTTTATAATATCTAATAAAAAATTGGTTATATAAGAAATAGTCTCTAAACGCGAAACTATGGCAGATTTTTGTAGTACATCTTTCATTACCATAGCCCTTCCATTTTTTGTTACATATACCAATGGATCTCCATCCAGAAAATAACATTGATAAGCGTTAAGCGGAGGAAAAGGATCCTCATATTGAAACATAGACAACTCAAACCATAATTTCCCTTTTTCGGCTTGTTCATGTAAAAGCTGACGTACTGGCACTATAGCCATATATACTTTTCCTTCTTTGTTTTAATTAAAATGGTATATCATCATTGGGTTCATTAGTCGGTTGAACTGGCAATTCTTTATTCTTGAGATATTCGCGCACTCTCAAAAACTTAGAGTCTTTTTGTTTATCAAACGAGGCCATTCCACTTTTCCTGATAAACATATTAGGCGTAATAATTCCTTTCTGATATTCATCTAACAATCCCAATGCCTCACAACATCGTTTGACACGAAATCCCATTGAGTCATGGGCCGGCAATAGAAAATCATAGACAGTAAAGTTTTTAGATAAATCAGAAGTAAAAACCTTTAGTACTAATTTAATACTTTCATTATTAGCTTGACTGCGATGGTCTTTAGCGTCAAAGATTTCGAAATAATACTCCCCTGGTGGGATTGGCATTTCTTGCCGCAAACAATTTTCTTCAGTTAATGGTTGAAAATTCATGATTTTTTCTCCTTGATGATTTTTACAATGGATGGGATATCAGTCATCTTTAATTTTAAATAACTAAGCAACAAATTAAACTCAGAGGATGTTAGATTACATTTTTTTTCTTGAGTTGAGAAATTATACATAATTCTATTTGTATTATAAAGAATATCGTCTTCTATAGGCTTTATACGTTTTCGTAATCTTTCAATTTCGAACTCATTATTATTTATAGTATCATTTGATTTTTTCCATTTTTTCTTACTTATCCACATTTTCGGTTTCTCCTTCTTCATTTTCGGGAAGTCTAACTGTAGGATTTAATGGCACCCTGGGAACTTTTTTAATTTCCTCATCTGAAAGAGATAAATACAAATTTAAATGTCTGAGTAATAACTCAAAATGACGTTCTAATTTACAGTGAGAATTTTCGAAAACACTTATTCTGTGTTCCGTATCTTTGTTTAGCATCCTTAATTGATCTCTAAGGACACTCCTTTCCTGGCGACCGTCTAACTCCATACTTTGAATTTCTGATAAAGCATTTTCTAACTTTGCTAATCTCTTTTTTCTAATCCACATTATTTTTTATCCTTCTTTAGCGTGTCTAATTTAGCTGTTAAAAGTACGAGGCCGATTTCACAATCCAGAATACGTTGGGCGTGATCCATATGACTGCTATACCAGAGCTTCTCAATGGTAGATACCTGTTTGAGCATTTCTTCAGGAGTTATTTTAGGTTTTTTATCTATCATTGTAAGGTCACCTTCGAAGGCGGTTGAACATCTAAATCCAATTCCTTAATTCCATGCGATCGAATAATACCTTGAAGCGTATTTAAAATTCGACCATCTATAGGCATACGTTTTAAATATTTCATCATATGTTCAATGGTTTCCCCTAACATTACAATATCATGTAGCATATGATTGCGTTCTCGCAAAAGCTGACCTAATGCTTGGATTTCTTGAGACTCTAATATTTCTAATTTATTCATTGGGGATATCCTGGGGGTTAGTTTTCGGTGGTGCAGACATGGTTTTAATCAAATCTTCTAAATGAATGTTTTTAAAGAACATAGTTTGAAAATCTGGATCCAATTTCCCAATCCCATGGGATCGAAGAACCTCTGAAAGACCAGTTAAGATAGAGGGCTCCAGAGGGATATTTTTTAAATATTTCACGACCTCCGCTACTGTAGTAGTAAGTGCACCCATGATTATCACCATTTCATTAAAGGCGTTCTTATTCATTATTATTTCAGTCATTTTCGGTCTCCTCCGAGTTAGTTTTAATTAAACCTTCTAAATATAAAATACATTGATTGATATCATCTTTTTTCATTTCGCCAAAGGTAGCAGCTTGGGCTTTGGTGAGCCACTTAACAGTAGTGGTGTCAGGAATATTTAATAATTTAATAAGACGTTCAAGTTCAGTAATTTGTTGTATACCAGCTAATAATTGAGGAATAGCCATGCGTTCTAAAATGTCTTTTCCATATCGTTTAGCAATTTCATCATAGGTAAAAGGAATACATTCAAATTCTGGGAAGGCTTCAATACGAGTTTTTTCTATAATAGCTTTTCTATTTTTCCCTACTTTTTCAATTCTAAAGACCAAATCAAACAAATAATCCAATTTCTTATAACAATCAAATGTTTGACCTAACACTTCTAGTTTATTACCATATTGATTTTTAGAATGAGCTGTAATAATAACATTCATGTCTAAACGCAATAAGAGAGTTAACAAATGTTTCATCAGTTTATTAGCCGCTCCATAGTGTACACCAAAATCAGTACCCACTTCTTTGGCGCATCTATCCAATAAATCATTATAAAGAATAGTCATAGGATCAATAATTAAAGTTTTATATTCATGTTTAGTAGACAATAAGGATTTGATTTCAACAATGAGTTCCTCAAAATCAGTGGTTTCAAAAACCGCCCCTTCTCCTTTTTCTAATAATGAAATATATTGATCGTTTTGAGCGCCTCCTTCCGTATCAATTAAATAAGGTCGCGGGAACTGAATAGCGGCAAATGTTTTCCCCACGCCAGCTTTGCCATAAAATAATACTTTAAGTCGTTTTTGTATCGATGAAGGTGGTTTTGCACGTAAAGCCATAGTAGTAATCCTTTTAATAATTAATTTTTAGATCAACAGTAAAATAAGACTTAGCAACAAAATTATCAATAATAGTTGCCACTTGCTTTCCGCCCAAATGTTCTTCACAAACTTTACGCCATGGGACAGTTTTTCTCGACTTTTCTTTAATATCGACTTTAATATTTCCATCTTCAATCTCCACACTATTAGTAAATCGCTCAATAATTTCTTGAGATAAGTTTTTTTCCGATTGTTTGAGTTTATCTAAAATCACACTTTGATCTGTAACTTCTTGTCGAATTTTATCCAGTAAGCGTAACTCGAATTGAGTAATCAATAATGGATTAGTACGTGTTGTATCTGTTTTAAGCATTTTAATCTCCTTTTATATTTCCTGGTTTAGTTAGCAACAACAACCAAGTTTTCTGAGTAACCTTCACCTCTGAAGACAATTTTAATATTGCCCCTTTTAAAGCCTGCGCCGTTTTCTCGAGGGTTACTAAAGGACCTTCGATATCTTCTTGGCCACAAGCAGACAAAGGGATGCTCTCTAATTTTTCTTTTAAATCTTCTAAGATGTGTACACCCTCCACCCAATCTTCCTCTCTTGTATCATTGTCAGGGTCAAAATATACAAAATTATCCCTATTAATATCATGTAAAATCTTTCCGTATACCATAACTTTGTCCTGAATGTGGTTCGTTAAGTCTCTAAGGTGATCACAAACTGCTGTAAGACGCCATATATTTTCAAAAAGAGCGCTTAAACTATAGTCTAGTTGTTTTTTATTTTCCGTAAGATTAGGCAAATTCTTTTGAAGATACTTAGATTTATTCATTCGGAGTTTCCTTTAATTTATTTTAAAATTAGTAATTAGACCGCGACCTGACGAACTTTTATACCTTCATATAGCTTTTCACGAATGCTATCGGTTAATGGTCGACGAGTACCCCACATTTCATAATAACGCTCCATCTCATTAACAAAAATAGCATCTACTTCCTCATTAATAGCGTTTTCAATATCGGACCGACAATATTCATTTGCAGCTAAATTAATGTATTTAGCCACTTCATGCTCTTGATGGTTCTTGTCTTTTCCACGCGCTACTAATGCTTTAAGCGATAAATGGTGAATAACTTGTCCAAATTCACTTTCATTAATAAAATCTAAGGCTCCACAGGCTTCATCAGCTAATAATAGCAGTGCACAGAGTTCATTATATTGCTGACAAGAGAGATCTTCTATATCTCGTATCTTTTGAGTATCAACTAAATCTTTGATTGATTGTTTGAATGCATCCATTTTTATATCTCCTTGGTTAAACCGGATATAGATTTTAAAGACCTTTCATTATATTGAGATTGTTTTAAGTAGGGCCCATCTAAAAATTTTAATATGCAGGAAACTTCCCCTTCTTGCTCTAAATAAGAACTAATTTCAGAAGAATCAAAAAATAAATCTGGGTGAACAATTCCAAATAATTTACCATTTACCCATATCTCAACTGCTTCTTTATCATTTTCGTTAAATTTAAAATAAATTTTTATTCCTTCCATTTTTATATCTCCTTTATGTGTGACTAATCATAGTATTACATATTATAATAAAGATGTCAATAATTTATTTCAGCTATTTCTAATTGATTTTCTATTTTTTTCTTTTTATACGTTTCTTGAACAAAGTTCTCATGTTCAATTATAAGCTGTGCATTCCATTCGGCCAATTCATTATCACTTATTTGTTGGTTGAGCACTTCTAAATCATTTCCATAGACTATATCATTCATTTTCATTTCTCCCTTGATTATTAATTTAAAAAGATATATCATAATAACTTGTTATTATAAGAATAGAAGGTAAACTAAATTATGTCAACCGAAGAAAGAAAAAAATTACGTAAAGCCACTCAACAGGTTATAGAAAAACTTGTCAAGCAAGCGGGGACTCAAACGGCATTAGCGATTGAGTTAGATGTTACCCAGCCGATGGTATCACGGTGGCTTCAAGGAGTGTTAGTAAGTCCTACAATGGCTATTACCATTGAGAAAAGATATGGGATCCCTCGGAAGAAATTAAGGCCAGATTTATTTAATTGAGGGATCGAGAGCTAGGGCTTAGGATGGGCTCTTATACGAATTAAAAGGACTAATGTTTTATGTGTATACAATTATTTCAACTGGTTAAAGACACAATGTTAAATATTACTTCTACCGAAAAGACCCTTTTGCAGCTTTTAGCGTGGCATGCGGCCCCGAATGAGCGCTCCTGTTTTCCTTCTTATCATACCTTAGAGCGTGAAACTTTTTTTCATCGTACCACTTGTCATCGCGCTTTAATGGGACTTCAACAGAAAAAAATTATCCAAATAGAGCCACGTGAACGGTCACAAGGCGCACAAAGCTCTAACCTTTATACGATCAATATAGAACTTTTAGAGACCCATCTTTTTGTAGAGGCCACTCACGAATACCGAGGAGGACATTTCTTTACAAGACCTAATATGTCCGTTGAGCCCGAACTGGATATACAACCGAATGATCCTTCTGATACTAATGGAGATGACTTATCCACAGGGGGGGTAGCACAGCGCTATGGGGGGGGTAGCACAGCGCTAGGGGGGGGATGGCACAGCGCTACCCCATATATAGGAAATACTATAAGAAATACTATAAAAAAAGAAAACTATAAAAAGAAAAAAGAAACTAAGAAATTGTCCAAAGAAATTTTGAACAAAAATGCAACTGATATTTTATTGTTCTTTAGAAAACTAACTGGCCATATTTATGACATTCATTGTGATGCCTTAAAGGAACCAATTATTAACCAACTCAAAAAGGGCATTTCAGTTCAAGATTGCAAAACAGTAATTGCACACAAATGGAACAATTGGAAATCAGATTCCCATATGAAACAATTTGTGCGTCCCAGTACTATTTTTAAACCCGGCAAGTTTGAAGAATATCTTGCTCAAATTTTATAAGGAGTTAATTATGGAAACCGTAAGAACGCTTTTAAATTCGAAAAGGAGAGAAATAGAATTTATTCTAAAAAAAGAAGTATATTTTACCTGTATTGAAGATTTGTGGAAAATTCCTTTAGAGGATATAACCGTTGTTTCATGTAAGGAGAAATCGAATGAGTCATAATGAAAAAAGAACGAAAGAGTTACAAGTATTAATTACTCAAAGTCAACATTGGCTAACAGAGATAAATAATTTTCACAATAAAAATTGTAAACATAAAATAGGAGATCTCTATAACTTAGAAGATGAAACTCTTTTGCGTCTATTTCAGGAATGGTTAAAGGAGTATCAATTTGAAATAAGCAAAGTGATTGGGGTATTGGCTATAAAACAAATCATAATTTATAAGAATAAAGAAGAAACCAACGGGGAATTAAAATAAATGCGAGTAAAATGTAATGTATGCGATCACTATTTTATTGGGACTCAATGTAAGTGTGGATGGAAACCTCATTCTGCATGTACTATTGAAATTCGAAATCTTAGCGCATCCGAGGCGAAAGAAATTCCTCCTTACATTTCATTTAATACAAAAGAGCGGTTAACCAAAATTAAGGATATGAAATTGAAACAACCTACCGAAAAAAAAGAAATGGCAGAATATTGGTGGAAGATTATTAAAAAAACAGCGGGGGTAAAATCAACATGACAAAAAGTAAATTCAAATGGTATTTAATTTTTATGCCATGGAGGGTGAAAAAGATTATAGAGGAATTAGAAAAGAATAGGGATATATGGATTACTGCGCTTCATGCGGTTAAACAAGGAAAGGAAAACAATGTGCAATCTTTTATAAAATCTTTATTGGCCGATGATAAACTTGAAGTCTTTAAAAATCCAGAAGGATATACCACACAACTCAAGTGGAATACTCAAGCCAGAGTATGGCAAATTCACTTAAATAAAATATAGGAGAAATTTGATGTTTAATCCATTTACAGTTCGAAAAGAAAATATGTTGTTGAAAAAGAAGTTAAAGCATGCGGAAGCAGATTTACAAAGTTGTCGTAAATTATTAGATGCATTTAAAATCAAAACGAATACGCTTGAAGAGGAATTAATCAAACAAACGGGAAGCCGTGCAATTCCGGTTTCAACTGAAGGAGAAAATAAAGATGTTACCCCCTAGCAATTTAATGATTATAACGACAGGAATGATTAAACGCATTCAAAAGGATGTAGAGCAATTAAGGGTTATCTTAGAAAGCAAGTTGCATGAGTTATCGGTAGGCGACAAGATTATTAATAAAGAAAATTATATCCTCGAAATTTTGGAGATTAGAGAAGAAGATTATAAGAATATCAAATGTCGGCCTCTATGCATTCACAAAATACTAGCTTATTACGGAGTAGATGATTTAGCTAAAATGGGATATCGCAAATTAGAAGAAAGTTATTATAAGCGTCAAGTGGGTGAAGAAGAAAAACAGTCAGGCGATAAAATCACTCTCCCTATATATATTTAAATTTGAAAAGGAAAATGAATATGAAATTTAGTATTAAAAAAGAGGCATCCGATTTCACCCTTTCGTTTTCTTTAAAATATAATCCGATAATGCAACCCATCCTTTATTGCAATGGGGTTCGTGTAGGATATTTGCATAGTGATCCTATACATATTCTCCCTTTACCCTCGAAGGATGCCTTATTTTTAATGGAGAAAGAAATAGAGGAAAAAAATGAAAATTGAAATCAATCTCTTTACAGTTGTACAAGGCGGAATGATTCTACTAAAGTTAGCCGGTGTTTTGAAGTGGAGTTGGTTCTGGGTATTGTGTCCAATGATAATGTATGTTGCTGTTGTCTTGGGGGGAATCTTAGTCCTATTGACTTTATGGATCGCCGAGTTAGGCCAATATTGGAATAACTTTTGGTGTAAAGCATTGTTTGTAGTGATTGTGCTGACTGTATGTATTGCTGCGCAAGGGATGTTTATTGGGCTTGGAAATTCTTAAGGGGAAAAGAATGATTCAATATAAATTTAGGATTTGGGACCTATCATCTCGGCTTCTTATTTATCCACTGACAATTGAGTTTACTCAGGAAGGAGATGTTGCTTCTTATAGATATTTGGATACACACGGAAAATTAAAAACTGATTGGACGACTGCCGGCGGCATTACACAGTGTACTGGAATAAAAGACAAGAATGGAAAGGAGATTTATGAAGGGGATATTATAGGAATCTCTTGCGGCGAAAGGGCTACAGTAAAATGGAGTGACTTTAACTATGATGAATATGGCACATATGTCGAATGTTGGATGGTCAATGATTCTTCTTTGTCAGATTTAGATTGGAACTCTACATTTACGTTTGCAGTAATAGGCAACATTTATGAAAATCAAAATTTAATGGAGAATGAAAATGAAAATTAACAACCCTAAAATACATTGGAACCCAGGCGGCTTTTGGATTTGTGTCGGGATTCTTATGGGAAGCTTGACGACTGGTATATTAATGCATGTTTTAAATTGTTAGAAGGGGAAATAAAATGGAAGAAGATGGAGTAGATCCGATAGGAAGGTTTATATTTTGGGTCGCAGTAATTTTTACAATGCTAATATTTGGCAATTTAAGTATTATGATGAGTGTCTCTACTTATCGATTTATTTTTAATTGAGGAGAAAGTAAAATGAGATTTATAATAGACGCTGAATTAAAAGTTAACATACACTTGGCCCGTTGGCCTCCTACTTCCGAGACGATAATATTATATGTAGGTGAGATCCCTGTGATTGCATTTGAAAAGGGAGTGGTACAACTTGTGGGGTTAACGGAAGAAGATATCCAGAATTTAAAAAGCTGGACCATACCTATTCATCCTGAAAAAAGTTGTATTGAGATAATATTTCCATTATTTAGTTAAAAGAAGTAAGGAGAAAACAAAATGAAATTTAGTTTAAAAGAGAATAATGTTGTTGAGATTAGATTAATCGCCGGAAAGTTTGAAAGAATAGACTTGGAATATGATAAAATTAAAGTAGGATGTTTTAGCGAGGGGGTTCTTTCTCTATATCATTTGGATGAGGAAGACCTCCCCAGATTAGAAAAGTGTGGCATAAAAATAAAGCACTTGGATTACGGTACTTATATTAAAATAGAACCTCAAAAAATAGAAGATATTTCCACTTAAGAGGAAAATAGAAATGAAATTTACATCAAATCCATTGGTAAATATTAGTGTAGAGGAATATTGTGGAGAGGATAATAACTTTTCTACAGTACGCTTATATTATAATAATATTTGTGTAGGAGTATTTATAGATGGTATTTTTAACCGAGTGAGAATATATGGGATGGAGCTATCCGAATTACAACGGTTGCAAATCGAAATGGAAGAAGTGATTGTTGAGAAGGTTGGTGGCTTTCGAATAAAAATAGAAGATCCTGCAACTTAAGAGAGTAAAAAATGGCTACTAAAAAACTAAGCGATAAAGAAAAAATCCTTGCGGGTAAATATAGGACAAAGTCTAAAATCCCTAAAACTCCCCGAGAACGTGAGATGTGGAAGCGAGCGACTGCGATTGCAGCTAAACAATCAGGCCGTTATTCCGAGAAGGAAATCCCTTGGGAATTAGTGACCACAATTTATAAGGATGCTAAAAAGGCTGGGAAGGTACCTAAGAAGAGCGATATCACAAAAGCCAAGGTTAGCACTACGGTGAGGAAATATCGTCGTCCTGATGAGCCCAGGCGTACGAAACGGGATGATTATTGATGGATACATTGGCTTATATTAATGAACGGAAGGAAGAGAGGGGAGATTTGAAGTGGACAGGGGGGGCTTTGGAGGAATGGGAGGGTGCAGCTTCGTATGATGGTCTTTCGATTTTGAAAAGAAGTTACGGTTTTAAATTTGAGCATGGGGAGGCCCGTTTAAGGAAGGATTATGGCGGCCTAGAAAAAAAAATAATAGTTAGTGGAACGCCTATTACTCCGCAGGTCTTGCGACTTAATGCGTCTACGCATGATAGCACTTTGGCTTTTACCCATCTGGGATGTAGAAATTTATTTAAAGGGATTGTGGAGGGATCATGTTATGGATTAGATAGCTGTCCCTCCGATTATGAAGAGAATTTTTTTAAGTACATAGTTTCTTATAAGATAGCCGATGTATTATATCTAATCAGGCCAGTAAAACACATGATGCCCTCGGACGATAACTTTTCTCCCGGCGTAGAAGAGATATTTGCATGTGCAGTTGAAATAGATTATATTCCTCTTAATTAATTTAAGATCGCAAAATTGATTAGGAGATGAACTAATGAGACAGAATGGTTACAATATGAGTCCTAAAAAACCTAAGAAAATGTCATATGGCCCACATGATATTCATGCATGGCGTCAAGACAGAAAATTAGATGACATCAGCAATAAGAGTGGACGTTTAAGCGACCATTCCACTGATGACAGCGAGAAACTCAAGTAATGGCTCATGGACGTCGGGATGATTACGATCACGATACCAGTCGACGCTCACGTGATTCTAAGACCCGGAAAAAAGAGAGCGATCACTGGATGCAACATGCGGTAAAAAAAGAAGGTTCTTTTACTGCACAAGCTAACCGAGCTAAAATGAGTGTTCCAGCCTTTACCAACGAGGTACTGAGTGATCCTACTAAGTTTAGTATGACTACCCGGAGACGTGCGAATTTAGCTAAGACATTTGCTAAAAATCGTCCGTAGGATTTCCCTCTTGCAAGGTTATCCTCTATTTGATGCGCTTTCCTCTCCTTCACAGATTTTAACGCATCAGGTAGGGGCTTGCATTTTAACTATTTCTTCTTGGCATAACCTTTGCCATAAGCCTTTTTCATACCCTTATCTTTTTTAGACATTTCTTTGTCTGTTTTTTTACTGTAATGCATGCCTTTTTCGCCTTTATCTGCCTTCATCATTTTCTCACCCATATGCAATTCTTTTGAGGTTTCTCTCATACTTTTAATCATTTTAATAGCATCTTTATCACTATATCCTCCGCTAGTGGTAAGTGCTTCTTTCACTCTCCGATGTGTTTCTCTATTTATCATGATATAAACTCCTACTGGTTAAAAAAATAGATAATACAATAATTTTACAGTGAAGGCGAATAGGCTTATAATTTTAGCCGAAGAGCCCAACCCTCATTCACCACGAGTGTTAGAAGTACACTCCAAAGGAAGGCACGGTGGTACCGTTAACCCCCTATTTGGTGGGCTTCTATTTTGTTCCGGCTCTTCATTTAACTTATAGGAATTTAATATGACTGACATTGTCGATGGTGAAATACTACCGGCTAATAAAGGCGGTCGTCCTACCAAGTATGAGGACTGGATGCCTGAAAAAATGGTACAGTTAGCTCAAGAAGGTTATTTTATTTATGAGATTGCTGTCGACTTTGAACTGACTCATAAGACCTTATGGCTATGGAGTAAAGATGCTTCGAAGCCTGAGTTTTGTAAAGCTTATGCGAAAACTGCGGATATTATCATCGCCAAACTACTCCGTGACCTCTACGATAATCGTATGACCAAGTTTTATAATCCCAAATGTATCGAAATGATTTTACAACACATGGCTGGTGCTCAAGAGCGTCGAGCCTTAACCCTTCCAGGATTTGCCCAAGCTGATTACACCGAAAAATTACAGCAGATTTTCACTGCCGCAGAACTGGGACGTATTCGACCCGATGAATTAAAGGTTTTAGTTGACACCTTAAAAACAGCCTTTGAAATATTACATGGAGAAGAAACCTTAAATAGATTGGCATTATTAGAAGACAAAACGAAGGAGATTAAATAATGAGTTTAGATGATTTGAATTTTGATGATTTAGATAGTGAAGAGAAGAGGATGGCCTTAATCAAGGGCATAATGGAGGAGCTAGGCAATACATTTGAAGATAGCTTGAAAGATGTCTCCAAAAGAGAGACAGCAAAGGCTATCTCTCCCCAGGATAAACAAGCAACCCGCATACTCCAAGAAGCCATAGATTTGGCTTTCGAAGACAAAACAGGAGACTTGAAGTGAAAGAATGTATGGGATGTCAAAAAAAGAATACACCGGAGAAGATAAAAATAGCTCGACTTGCGGGGCATAATTATGATGAATGGTTATGTGATGAATGTGTAGGATGGCTGGATGACAGACTGGAAAAATTTGCTGAAACATAGGAGGAAACTTGAGATGATTAAGTGTAAAACCTGCGGAACCCTCACAGATGAGAAGGAGTTAGACGACAAAATACAGTGTGTGCACTGTAGAATGGGATTCGTGATGCCTCCAGTTTCAAAAGAACTTTCCAATCAAATAAAGCGAAAATTATCCCAGACAAACCAAGAGGAGAAATAATATGGTGAGCTGTAAAAAATGTGGGGCTTTCATACATGGAGGGGAATTACCGAGATATTTGGACAAGATAAGTTGTCCACGCTGTGGGGCCATAGTGAGCCTTCCTACAGCCGCAAAGGTGTTACCTCCCGCAAAAACAGGGAAGCTGTCCAGGAGGGACGCCGTTAAAGCAGTTAAGAAAGCAATGAAGAAGTTGGAGGAGGGAGACTTGAAGTGAGTGATGATATTCAAACTATTATGGCTATTAATAAAGATATACAGGCTTTTTGCCATTACTGTAATGGATTTATACAGGCATATCAGCAGTTATTGAAGGTGCCCCCGGTTGCTCCTTTCCTAAATCTTTCAGTGGGATGGTATGTTTATCGAGAGCCCCCATGCGATGATATAAAGGTTTTGATTCTATGCAGTGACCATGACCCCTGCATTATTAATTTAATTAACCTCCAGCAGGATGAAGAATTCAAAGAGTTATTCTTTAAGATTCCTTGGCGTCGTTTACCGTGTGGCGACGATCGCACTTTTGATCTTCCTTCTAAATTATGGCAACAAATTTCGTTCAATTATCCCTATACTCAATATTTAGGCATTGTAGAGAGATGGGTGGATGGAGATGGCAACTTTAACGATTTTATGGGCTGTAAAAAATGTGAAGATGGTAAGAAAAGGGAGACAAAATGATGACTTATAAAATAGACGAGATTAACTGGGATATAGACGACGATTATCATATTGTGCATTTGGGGGACTGTGACCGGTGTGGTGAAGAAATAACCGATGAGCTATGGGTATTTAAGGAGAAAAAGGTAAGAAACAAATTAGGGGATCTTCAGTTTTGTGGAAAGTGTGTAGACAAGGAGACTAAATAAGATGAAAGAATGTGAAAAAGGTGAAACCCTAGAGTGCCAGATAAGATTGTGTGGGTGTGGAGGATGGGGCTGTGAGGAATGTCGCATCGACAGAATAGTAGACCAAACAGTGCTTAAGATTATGGGATGTTTTGCTAAGCACCAAACAGATGAGGGAGTAGATGATGAAAGGATGTGAATGGCATAATTTGACCCCTCAACAAATATGGAAATTTTGTGACGAAGAAGGCACGCGATCTGCTTTCTTGGTGTGCACGGATTGTATCATTCGCAAAGATGCGTATGAGGTTTTTACAGAGTTGGAGGATAATGAAATGAAAGAATGTGACGACTATAATTTAAGGTGTGCATTTCCCCGTCTCTGCGAAGTATGTCAGTTCAGCATGGAAGAGGAATTGCGTGCTTTACATCGAGAATGCATGGCTATCAATAAGAAGCGCGTAGAATTTGTAGAAAAAGTGTTCCCTGACTTGTTTTCTTCGTTCTCACTCGACTAAAGAACTATTTTACTTTGCAACTGCAAACTGCATCTTGCATGTAGTGGCATCTATCAGATTTATTTCTAAATTGCAACGCATATGCGATCTTTTCTATCGCATATGCGTTAATGTAACTAATTGATTGAACAAAGATTATTTCTGTTTTTGATTTGCTGCGATCTTTTTATTTTCATGCGATCTCACAACTTGACATATATCTTTTATATTTCTATTTATATCTATATCTCTATATACGGGGGGTGCTGGTACAGTACCGTGACATGACTGATACTGTACTGGGATAGTACTGTCCCACAAAAGTCCCACCTCTGTCCCACAAAAAGGCTTTGCTTTTTTTAGTGCATAAAATATAATAAAATCAAAGAGAAGCATTCCCCTCGAAAAAAAAGGCTTTGCTTTTCTGGATATAAAAAGGGCGCTATTGTCCCATTGTCCCATTGTCCCAATGGGACAGACAAGTGAACAATAATACTCCTTCATTTTCACGGCTAATTTCATTTTGTGAAGTTAGCCGTGAAGTTAACCGTGAAACAGAGTTGGCATAAAGTCCCGCTCTATGCCAACATATAACGGAGGAAAATCAAAATGCTAGGGCGAACCGTTCGGAATCGTTTATCAACGCTTGAGCGCAGAGTGGTCAGTGCTGACATCCAGCATATCCAGGTTAACCACGAAGAAAAAACGTTTATTATCGATAACAATGCATCTTATTACTACAAACCTGTACCCACCGGATTAAAGTTCCATCGAGATACATCCTTCGTACGCTGTATGCTTGGCCCCTATGGTTCAGCCAAAACTACTACACTATTAGCCGAGATTGTTTTAAAGACCTGTGAGATGCCTCTCTTAAACGATGGCAGCCGCAAAGCACGCTGGGCCATTGTGCGTAATACCTATGGAGAATTAGAAACCACCAGTTATGTTTCCTGGATCCGTTGGTTTGAGAATTTAGGAACTGTTCATCGAAGTAAAAAACCTGTCTTAACTATGCGCCATCAATTTAATGATGGAAATGGGCCCATTGATTTAGAGGTCATTTTTCTTGGGCTGGATAAAGAAGCCGACATTAAGAAATTAAAATCATTGGAGTTAACGGGGGTTTATATTAATGAGGCATCGGAAATCCCTAAATTAATTTTGGATCACTTTAAAGGACGTGTGAATAATCGGTATCCTTCTCCAACTCTAGGCTCATCTCCTTATTGGTCAGGCATCATGATGGATAGCAATGCACCTAAAGAAAAGCATTGGATCCCTACCTTGTTTGAAGAAACGCGCCCACCAGGCCATATGTTGTTCCATCAACCCCCGGGGTTAATTAAAGACGATGAGGACATTTGGATAGAAAATCCCGAAGCCGATAATATTGAACGATTAGGGGCAAATTACTATTTGAACATGACGTACGGAGCATCGGAAGAATTTGTAAAGGTATATTGCCTAGGAAAATATGGCTCTGTTTTATCAGGCAAAAAAGTCTACATGGAATACAACGATGATTTACATGCCACTACTGACTTGCAGTTTACACAAGGATGGCCGTTATACATTGGATTTGACTTTGGCCTTACCCCTTGCGCTATCTTCGTTCAGCAAAATCCAGCCGGTCAATATCTTCTCATTAAAGAGCTCTTAAGCGAACGCCTAGGAATCATTCAGTTTATTGAACATGTATTTGAACCATTCATTAATCAAAACTTAGAGGGTATTGAGATTACGGCTATCATTGGCGATCCAGCCGGTAACAAGGCTAACGAGAATGATATGACGTCATGCTTTGATATTCTACATGAACACGGTTACATGATTGAAGGTGCGACCAGTAACTTCTTGACCCCACGTCTAGAAGCTGTACGGTTTGCATTGAATCGATTAGTGGACGGACGCCCTGTATTCTTGATTGACAAGAATGGTGCGCCGGTGGTTCGGGATGGATTTCAAGGCGGTTATCAATACAAACGGTTACGTGTCTTAGGCCAAGAAATCTACAGTGAAAAGCCTGATAAGAACGAATTTTCTCACCCGCATGATGCTCTCCAATATGTGTTATTATATTTACACACAGAAAATAAACGTAGAAATGATCCAGTGAATGTGGAGGCATTTTTACAACGTCCTTTGAGGTTCTAAGATGGCGCTTTATAAGCAAAAAGGTTATGCATGTCCAGAAGATACACGTAAAGAACGCGATGTCTTAGATTGTGCCAGACGTAATATCGATAACTGGTATACATATTTTTCAGAGAACTACCAAGATGGCCGCTATTCTAAACAATTTTTATTGGCCGACATGTGGGATACTGAAGACAAAGAAGATTTGATTCGTTTAGGCATTCCTATTTTGTCCTTTAATCGACTATATGATTTCACCAAGAAAATCATTGGTTCTTATCGAGACAAGACGCCCAATCTTCAAATTCGTAGCAAAGAATACAATAGTTCTCAAATCAACCAAAAGAATCATGGTGTCCAACAAACTGTAGATTTGCTCCAGAATTTAGTGCGTGGAATTGCCTATGATTCTAAATCACAAGTTCAATATCAGAATACCTTTACAGATACTATTCAAACGGGATATGGGGCTATTCGAATCTGTCATGAGTATGAAAATGCCCTTTCTTTTAACCAACGTATTTATGTAGAACATATTCCTGTCCCCGAACAGGCATTTTTCGATCCAAGTGCTCAAAAACCCACGAAAGAGGATGGCCACTTTTGTGGTACCTACGTTACGATGAGTTTAGATACTTTTAAGCAAATGTATCCTGACATTAAATCTCCTCAGTCTTATCCGGATCAATCTCCCACAAGTTATTTTAGCTGGGGAGATCGCAATAGTATTAGTGTGGTGGATTACTATGAAAAAGTTTGGTTTAAAATTGACTTACTCTTTTTAGAGGATGGTCAAACCATGACACGTCCAGCGTATGAAGAATATACAAAGAAGATTTTAGAAATTGATCCTGATTTTCCAGTGCCGATAATTGAGAATAGTCGCAAATCAGATGATTATAAAATTGTGAAATATCGGATGATTTATAATAATGTTTTAGATAGGCGTGAATTTCCTTCTCACGTGATGCCTGTAATTTTTGCCGATGGTGATTCCTATACGCTAGATGGAGAGCAACGTACGCAGGCCTTTATTACCCATGCGATTGATGCTCAAAGATTCTTAAATTATGCAGGTGTGGCTATCGCTCAATCTATTAAAAATTCACGTCGTGAACAATTCATAGCAACGGCAGATAATGTGCGTGGCTATGAAAAACAATGGACCAACCCTGAGCAGTGGAAAGGGACATTACTTTATAATCCAGATAAAGTAACCAAAGGAGGGCCGGTAAAATTACCTCCATCTGAAGTACCTCAAACCTTAATGCAAAATTATGAGCGCGCTGCTACTGATATCCAAAACATTCTTGGTTTTTTTAATGCCAACCTAGGGGGCCCTACGCGGGAGATTAGTGGTATTGCCATTAATTCTAAAATTCGTCAAGGCAATACGTCTGTGGCTGTCTATGAAGACAATATGTTGCGTGTAGTTGAACAAGTAGGCCGCTGTGTATTAGATATGATACCGCGTATTTATGATACTGAACGAAACGTAGGTATTTTATTAGCAGATGGTAAAACTGAGACGGCCATGATTAATGAGCGCCAATCGGATGGCACTGTAGAAAATGATTTAACCAAGGGAAGTTTTGATATTCAAGTCCAAGCAGGCGAAAGTTTTGGCATACAAAAAGAAAATGCGTTGAATGCACTTTTGGAAATGATCAAAGTAGATCCTCGCCTAATGCCTCTTATTGCTGATTTAATAGCAGATAATTTGGACATTGAGAACCGACCTCAATTGGTGGAACGTTTTAAAACCTTAGTGCCTCCCAAGATACTAGCGCTTGAAAAAGGCTTGCCTCCCGAGCCTGAGAAGCCTCAACCACCCCAGATTACTCCCGAAATGATTGAAATGGTGGCTAATAAGGTATTAGAACTTAAACAAATTAAACTCAAAGAAGATGAACTTGGGGTTAAAACAAAAGACCAGCAACTGCATGCATTCCAGGCTTTGCTTAAATACAGGTCAGATATGACTGCAGATGAACAAAAAAAGCTAGAAAGTATTGCAGAAATGCATAAAGCTGGCGTAGACTATCGAGGTGAATTATTAGCCGCTTATGTGAAAATCTTGAAAAAAGATGAGCCGAAAGAGCCAACTGAGCGTTTTTAATTCTAATGCGCCGCAATGGCCATTTCTTATTTTATCGTAACTGCTGAAATAGCGTTCAATTCCTAGACATTGTAAATATGTCTTTATTTTTATAACACTGCTGAAAAGTAGTGACGGAGGAATACGCTATGTTAGAGGCAGATCCGAATGACCGTGTTGAAAACACACTCACAATTCCTGATGTCCCTGTAGAAACCCCTCAGCCAAAAGCTTCGGAAGAAGCGGCAAGCGAGCTTGATTTAACGCCACCTGCTGTTGCAGACGTAACAGATGATGATGATGAGGATGTGGATGATATAGAAGCTGACGACACAGAACTGGAAAGTTCTGAAACGCTTCCTTCTTATATTAAAAAGCATTTTCGCAAACAAGAACGGCGTTTGAAAAAAGAAAACCGAGCATTACGTACACAAGTACAGCAACAGGAACAGTTTATTCAAAGTACGATAGGTGAACCACCAGAACCGGTTTCTCCTGCATTAGTTTCCCCGGAAACAGAGCAGCCTGAAAATCCTACTACGGGTGTAACGCCTGCCGACATTAAACAAACAGTTCAAGCGGCTTTAGTCGAAGAAAGAGAGAAGGCGGATTTTCAACAACAGCAGCACGACAGAGCCAAACAGGAAGCGGAATTTGCGCAGCAATTAAATGATGCGTCAAATAAATATCCTGATTTTGAGAAAACCGTGTATGCCAAGGATGCCCCTTTTACTCCAACGATGGTAGAAGCCACCAAGTATTTTCCAAATGCCCCGGAATTTATATATGCATTAGCTCGCAATAAGAAGGAAGTACAGCGTATTTCTAAGTTGTCTGGTGCCGACCAATTAAAAGCAATGGCTACGCACGCGATTAACTTTCATGCAGCCCAGAAGAATAAAGTCAGCCAGGCGCCGACTCCCATGGACAATCAGCTCCCACGGATTTCGCCACGCTCAAATGATTTGACTAATGCGGCTTATGAACAAGTGAAAGCGCACTATAAAAATAAACGCAGAGGCAAAAACAATGGCTAATAATTTTTTAACTACCGATTTAATTTCTAATGTTACGTTGGCAGAGTTTGTCAATAATAACCCATTTATTCATACCGCTTCCCGCGGCTTGGAAGGCGATTTTGAAATGTCATCTTATCGGATTGGTGACTCAGTCAATATTCGCAAACAAAATCATTTCAATGTCAATGATGGCCAGGTAGCCGTTATTCAGTCGGTTATAGAGGACTTCGAAACCTTGACGATTGACCATCAATATAATGTTACGATTGAATATACCAGTCGAGATTTGACCCTAAAGATTGATCGGTTTAAAGAGCGGTATATTGATCCAGCTATTCAGCATCTTGTCAATAAAATGGAATTTGATTTGGCTATTCAAGCCTCTCAAGAATTAAATTTCTTCGAGGGAACGGCAGGAACACCTATTAACTCATTCGCCGCATTTGATGTTGCAGGTACTAAGCTTTTAGAGCAGGGCGTAAACTTAAGTGATAAAGCCTATGGCGCATTAAGTGTTAGAGATGGCGGTGCGTTAAAATCCAGCTTACAAAATGCATTTAATCCAACCTTGAATGAAGAAATCAGTTTACATTCGGCATTAGGTAGATTGAGTTATTTTGATGTTTTTCAGTCTCAAAATATTGCCCGTCAAGTCGCAGGCGCCCCAGGTGCTGGCCCCATTACGACAACTGCTATTGTGGCTAGTGGAAATACGATTCCAATGGCTGGATTAACTCCTACTACATTAGTTTTTAGAGGTGGAGATATATTTTCGACAGAGGGAACTGAAAGCATAAATCCATTAAACTTTCAACCGACCGGTCAAAATATGCAGTTTGTAGTAACTGCTGATGTAACCAGTGATGGTGGTGGTTTGGCAACTGTTCCAG
>SDBV01004110.1_pt1 | contig 21084 bp, 17 predicted proteins | sample 2277081 | NCBI WGS metagenome assembly SDBV01 (sample SAMN10402039, study PRJNA504765) | marine sediment metagenome | isolation source: marine sediment core GS10_PC15, 223 cmbsf | place: Arctic Ocean: Southern Knipovich Ridge | collected 2010 | reverse complement strand
CCTGTCTGTTTCTCCTTTATTGACCTCATAAGGCCTTGTTTCATGCAGGCATTTAATCAGGATGTCTATTGCCATTATTCCCTTCCAGGCCTGTTTTGAAAAGTTTTTTCCAACTATACCCAGATCGCTGTAAAAAGACTCATCCTGATTCGGGGCATAAATGGGCACCCTGTTCAGCCCGATCTCATCCAGCACCAGCCGCTGCAGAATATTATACTGTCCGAACCGGCATGGGCCGGCCCCTGAAGGCATAAAAAATACCGCCCTTTCAGGGTCAAAACTGTCAGACATTGTCTTTCTTACCATGTCGCCCATTGTTATTGCACACGGATAGCACTCCTTGCCTGATACATATCGTCTTCCAATCTTTTTTGTCTCCTCATCCGGGACACTCAGAACTTCAGCATCCAGTCCGCACGTCTCAAAAGCAGCCTTGAGCCCAAAGGCATGGTCCGACATTCTGGGAATATAAACGATCTTATTATTTGTGCCTTTATTTATGGTCAGGATATTAATTTTTTCAGGCTTTCTCACCGGAATTTCTTTCCTGCTGCCAATACTGTCAAGGAATGCCTCACACCTTGTTAAAACTCCTGCATCAGCGCTGTGCTCGTCAATCTCGATCTGGAGAAACGGCTTGCCCCCCATGGTCTCATCAAAAAATCTGTTTATAAAGGAATCGGGGCCGCATGAAAAATTCCCGATACAAAGCGCAAAGAGCCGCGGGTCATCCCTGATTATTTCAGCGGCTTTCAATATGTTCTGTCCTGACCTCCAGTACATATTGGTCCATCTGGCAGAGATGTCTATGGTATCAAGCGCCAAAAAATCCATTGGTATGGAAAAGACTCCGAGGGCGCTTAATTTTCTTGGTATTTCAAGATTTATTCCCGGGTCAAAGGCGTTATACGCGCGTCCTACTATTACGATAGTTTTTTCAGGAATATTCTCTAAAATTTCCCTTCCGCGATTTTTTACTGCCCCTGAAAATTCTTCCTGTCTCTTTTCCGCCCTTATGAGGGCATTTTTTATTGCCTTCTTTGAAATGCGGAACCGTTTAAAAGATTTGTATAATTCATTTATGAGATAATTTTTTCCAAGCTCAAGGTTAATAACCGGTTTGAGAAGCTTAATACCATCGAACGCCAGATTTGCAATATAGGGCATGCTCTGAGCATAAGGACAGGCATAACTGCGGAGTGATGCACTATCAGAATTGAAATTAATAAAACTCGGCAGAAAAACAGCATCTACCTTTTTATCGATCAGGTCCTTAATATGTCCATGGGCCACTTTATGAGGAAAACAGCTTTCGGCAAGTATATTCTCGACACCCTTATTTATGATCTGTCTGTTCGTATCGCTTGAAAGCTCAACCTCAAAACCCAGCTCCCAGAGCAGTGTGCTCCATAAAGGCAGGAAATCATGAAAGAAAAATAATTTCGGTATTCCGATACGGAATTTCCGTCGTCCATCATTCGTAATTCGTAATTCGTAATTCTCCGTATACTCCCTGTGAGCAAGAGTAAGAAGCCCTTCCCTTTCACTGAACAGGTCAGGCATCTCTTTTTTATTGTCAGAATTCCCATTTTTTCGTTTCACATCATACTTTTCACACCTGCTTCCATAAAAGAGCGGGTCATCCTCACCTTCGACCTTCACCCTGTTAATCTCACAGAGATTGTCGCATCCTTTACATTCAAACGATTTGACCGCGTAGTTTCTCTTTGAAAGATCAAACCCCTTAAAAGTCGTCGAGCGTTGTTCTTCATTCGTAATTTGTAATTCGTGATTTGTAATTGTTTTTTCCATGTGTTTCTTCGCTATCATCGCCATTCCAATCGCACCGGTCACATCATGGTGAGGGGGAATAATAATATTCCTGTCGAGATATTTTTCGAATGCAGCCACAACGGTTTTATTAAAGGCCACGCCGCCCTGGAAGAATATCTTTTTCCCGATTGCCCTGTCCCCAACGACCCTGTTTATATAATTCTGGACAATTGAATAAGAAAGTCCCGCGACAAGATCTTCCTTGGGAGCCCCCTTTTGCTGTTTTGAGAGGAGAGAATTCTCCATAAATACAGTACACCTTTCGCCGAGTGTACAGGGCTTGTTTGATTTAAATGCCATGCTGCTGAACTCGTTCTTGACCGACATATCAAGCTTTTCAGCCTGCTCTTCAAGGAAGGACCCTGTACCCGCTGCGCAGGCCTTGTTCATTTCAAAATCAACTATAATACCGTCCCTGATCGAGATATATTTTGAATCCTGTCCGCCTATCTCAAATATAGTGTCAACTTCAGGGTCTATCTTAACAGCGGCCTCTGCCTGGGCAGTAATTTCATTCTTCACTATATCGGCCCCTACAAAGTCAGCGATCATATACCTGCCTGAACCGGTTGTGCCGACCCCGCAGATTTCCACGCTGTCCGCAATTTCCCTGCCTACTTCATCGAGTCCCCTCTTTACTGCTTCAATAGGCCTTCCCGCTGTCATCAGGTACCTTTTTGAGAGCACCCTTTCCTCTTCGTCAATAACAGCAAGGTTTGTGCTTATTGAGCCGATGTCTATCCCGAGGTATGCCTTCACCTTTTCCGCTGATTCAGGTTTATGGATGTAATAGGATACAGTGTGCTTTTTTTCAAACTCATCAACGTCTTCGCATAATGGTTCGTGCCCGGCCTCTTCATCTTTCATAAATGAAATAAATGACATCAGGTCTTCAACCTTAAAAGTGGAGAAAGTTCCCTGCTCCATATCTTTCAGGACAGCGCCGATCGCGGGCATTATTGCGAAGTGCTCAGGTATAACGAGATCATCAACAGACAATATTTCCCTGAACGCCCTTTTTACACCGCTGTTGGCAGCCACTCCGCCCTGAAAGCTTATCGGCCCGGGCAGATCCATGTTTTTGCATATACTGCCTTTGAAATTCCTGGCAACCGCAAAACAGAGACCTGCAACAATGTCTTCAACAGGCGTTGCTATCTGCTGCAGGTGTATCATATCGGATTTTGCAAATACACTGCAGCGTCCCGCTATACGCGGAGGTTTTTCAGATTTAAGGGCGATCTCACCGAATTCCTCAATACTGAGATTAAGCCTTTCGGCCTGCTGGTCCAGAAATGACCCGGTCCCGGCCGCACAGACGGAATTCATTGAAAACTCCCTCACCATCCCGTTTTCCAGCAGGATCAGCTTTGAATCCTCACCGCCCATTTCAATGACCGTTCTTACTTCCGGATAATATTCCCTGGATGAATAACTGAGGGCAACAACTTCATTTACCGGTTCCATACCGAATGCGCGGGCAATAAGCTTCCCTGCCGAGCCGGTAACACTCAAAGCAGAATCCGCAGGAAGCTCTTTTAATATATCGCAGGATACTTTAAGAGGGTTTCCCTTATGCCTTACATATTTTGTCTCAAGAATATTTCTATCGGAATCAAGAAGGGCAAGCTTCACACTTACAGAGCCTGCGTCAAGTCCATATAATTTCTTCATCGCTTTATTTCCTCAATGTTTTTTTCAATCTCTTTTCTACTGATTCAACCTTTTCTTCTATCATCCTGTTTCTTTTTTTTCTATCATCAATCGATATGGAAGTTACTACCCTTTCACCGCTTTTCAGTACAATACCGTGGCACTTTTTTATCAACCCCATAACATCATCCCATTTGCCTTCAACAACAGTGCCCATAGGATTGATTTTATATGGCAGTCCGCTATTGTCAACCATTTTCAAAACTTTTGCAACATCATTTCCAATACCCGGACCTTTGCCGAGCGGAATTATACTGAACTGCACAAGCATTTTGACTCCTCAACCTGTTACTCTTCCTTTTTCCCCTCTTCCTTCTGGGCAATTATTTTCTGGGACAAATGGGAAGGGACCTCCTCATAATGAGAAGACTCCATTGTATATATGGCCTGTCCGCTCGTGAGAGCATTAAGCTGATTCGCATAAATCAGCATCTCGGCCATCGGGACCAGGGCAACAATTTTCTGTGCTCCTCCGGGGCCGGTATCAACACCCTGAACCTTCCCGCGCTTTGAATTGAGATCGCCGATCACATTCCCGAGATATTCTTCCGGAGTGTTGACCTCTATTTTAACAATCGGTTCCAGGATAACGGCCCTTGCCTTGGGTGCCGCCTTCTGGAGTGCCATTGACCCGGCTATTTTGAATGCCATTTCAGACGAGTCTACCGCGTGATAAGAGCCGTCATATAATGATACTTTAAAATCGACCAGAGGATAACCGGCAATCAGGCCTTCCTTCATCTTTTCGATGATACCCTTTTCAACCGCAGGGATATACTGTCTTGGTATGACACCGCCGACAATCTTGTTTTCAAATTCAAAACCGGTGCCCCTCGGCAATGGCTGTATCTTGATCCTGCAGTAACCGAACTGGCCGCGTCCGCCCGCCTGTTTTTTGTATTTTCCCTGTGCGCTCGCCGTTGTCTTTATGGTCTCCCTGTACGGGATCTTCGGCGATTTCATGACAACCTCAACACCGAATTTTCTCTTTAGTTTTTCGAGAGTAACTTCAAGGTGCATCTGCCCCATGCCGCCGAGGATCATTTCAGCCGACTCCGCGTCCCTGTGAAAATGGAGTGACGGGTCCTCTTCGAGCAGCCTGTGGATTCCGGTGCCCACCTTTTCTTCGTCTCCCCTTGATTTGGGATCAATTGCGTAAGATATCATAGGGTCGGCAAACTTAACGGGTTTGAAAATTATGGGATGGGCGTGGTCCGTAAATGTATCGCCTGTCTGTGCATCCTTCAATTTAGCAACTGCCGCTATTTCGCCCGGCCTTACCTCTTTCACAGGCACCTGTTTCTTGCCGAGCAGATAAAACATGTTGCCCATTTTCTCTTTACTCTGACGTCCGGCATTATATATATTTGAATCAGACCTCAATACTCCTGAATAGATCCTGAAAAGGGTCAGCTTGCCTGCAAACGGGTCTGCTATTGTTTTGAAGACCTTCACCGAAAGAGGGTCTTCCTGGACCGGATTGCGAGTTACTTCTTCGTCCGTCTTCGGATTTATTCCTTTTATAGGAGTCCTGGCAGCTATTTTCACAGGAGAAGGCAGGCAGTAAATCACCTTTTCCATAAGCTGCATAACTCCCATATTATTTGTGGCAGAGCCGCATACTACAGGGACGAGTGTTCCCGCCAGGGTCCCTTCCTGTATCCCATTGCTGATTTCTTCATCCGAGAGTTCGTTGCCCTCCAGGTATTTTTCAATCAATGCATCATCAGTCTCCGCCACCTTCTCAACCAGTTTACCCCTGTACTCTTCGGCTTCTCCCTTTAATTCCTCAGGAATGTCCTCTTCCGTCCTTTTGCCGTCTTTGAATTTAACGGCCTTCATTCTGACGATATCAATTACTCCTTCAAAATTGCTCTCCGCCCCAATCGGTATATTAAGCGCAACAGCAGAAACTTCCAGCGCCTGTTCAACGGCATCGATCGCATTCTGAAAACTGGCGTTCTCCCTGTCCATCTTGTTTACAAACACAATCCGCGGTACTCCAAATTGATCGGCATACTGCCAGAGCTTGACCGTCTCCGCCTTTACACCTGACAGGGCGCTCACAATAACGACGGCCCCGTCAACCGCGCTGAGGCAGCACTTTGTATCTTCCAGGAAATTAATATACCCGGGGGTGTCCACGATATTAAGCCTGTGCCCGTTCCAGTCACAGTAGGCCAGCGCCGAAGAGATAGAAATTTGCCGGTTTATTTCTTCAGCCTCATAGTCTGTTACCGTGTTTCCGTCCTGAACAGTGCCCAGCCTCTCGGTTGCCTTGGCATCAAAAAGCATTGCCTCGACAAGCGAGGTCTTGCCTGCTCCTCCATGAGCAATTACCGCAATGTTCCTGATTTTTTCAGTATCAAAACCCATAAAACGACCTCCTGTTTTTTAATTATCAATTACAAATTACGAATCAAAAAAAAGACTCCTTTGCATTAATAACAGTATCACAATGTACATGCAAACTATGCCTGTAATCTGTTTTGTCTTTCATTCGTAATTCGTAATTAGTAATTCGTAATTAATTAAGTATTTCCTCAATAATCGGCTGATTTCCTTTTTTCGATTCTGTCTTTCCACTCCATATTTTTATGATCAGCAGGGAAAGGAAAAGTGCGGCAAATCCTGTTGCGGCTGCGACAAGGTCTGAACTGGTCTCTCTGAAATATTCTTCCCCGATCTTCTGCCCTGCGATTGCACCTGCTAAAAACATAACAAGAGGCAACCCGTAAACAAGCATTGTCCCTTTAAGATATGTGAGAGGTTTCATTGATATCTTTACTGTCTGCCCCACCTTTGCTTTGGCAGCGTTTATTGCCTCAAGCACAGCTTCCTCCTCATTGGTCGAGGTACATGCGTCCTTGGCCGAGCAGGCGTCGCAGGCATCTTTCTTCTGTACCGCAACCATTGCCATAATTCCTTCGACTTTTGTAACTATCCCTGTCTCTTCGTTCATATTAAAAAGCTATCAGCTGTCAGCTATCAGCGTTCAGCTTTTTGCTGACAGCTGACCGCTGATAGCTGCCTTTTCTATCCTCTCAATAACTTATACTCAATACTATCGACAAGTGCCTGCCAGGAGGCTTCGATTATGTTCTCCGACACCCCTACTGTTCCCCATCTGTGATTTTTGTCTCCGGACTCTACAAGGACCCTTACATTTGTGGCGGTTCCTTCTCCGGCTGTAAGCACTCTAACCTTATAATCTATGAGCTGGACTTCCTTAAGCTGTGGATAAAATTTCTCCAATGCCTTCCTTAACGCATTATCAAGCGCGTTCACAGGGCCGTGTCCGTCAGCAGCCGTGTGTTCAATCCCTTTTGGCGTCCTGATCATCAGCGTTGCCTCACTGATAGGGTCTTCCCCTTCTTTTCTTTTGGAGATAATCACCCTGAACCCTATCAGATCAAAGAACTTCCTGTGGAGCCCGAATGTTTTTTTCATTAAAAGTTCAAGAGATGCCTCAGCGCCTTCAAACTGGAATCCCTGATTTTCCAGCTCCTTCAGTTCTTTGACTATCTGGTTTACCTTCGGCGAATCAACCTCGACTTTCAGATTGAAATCTTTTATCTTCCTGACAATGTTGCTCCTGCCGCTTAATTCGGATACCAGTACCCTTTGATAATTGCCGACATGTTCCGGCCTGATGTGTTCATACGTCTCGGGATGCCTCAGAATTGCACTTACATGTATCCCGCCTTTATGGGCAAAAGCACTGTCCCCGACATATGGCTGCCTCTTGAAATGCCTGAGGTTGGATATCTCTGTCACAAAACGTGAAAGATCTTTCAGTTTCTTTAATTTGCCCTTAGTTACACAGCTCTTATTAAGCTTTAACTTTAAGCTGGGAATTATTGAAATCAGGTTGGCATTCCCGCACCTTTCACCTAGTCCATTAACAGTGCCCTGGACATGAACTGCACCTGATCCTACTGCTACGATTGAATTTGCAACAGCACATTCTGAATCATTATGCGCATGAATACCGATCGGCGTCTTATAGGTTTTCACCATTTCTTTAACGATTTTCTCGATATCACCCGGCATAACGCCTCCGTTTGTATCACATAGAACAAGACATTCAGCACCTGCTGCAACTGCCGCCTCAAGGGTCTTCATCGAATATTCCGGATTTGCCCTGTATCCGTCAAAGAAATGCTCAGCATCATAAATAACATGCGGCACCCTTTTTTTAAGGTATGTCAGGGTATCATATATAAGGTCCAGGTTTCTCTGGAGGGAGACCCTGAGAGCTTCTCTTACATGAAAGTCCCAGGTCTTCCCGAAAATAGTGACTACAGGGGTCTTTGCCTTCAGCAGCGCCTTGATGCTCGGGTCCTCACTTACCTTGACCGAAGCCCGGTGAGTAGCACCAAAGGCTGCCAGCATGGAGTTTTTACACTTAAACTTCTTTGCCTTATCAAAAAACTCCTCATCCTTTGGATTTGCACCCGGCCATCCGCCTTCAATATAATGGACCCCGAATTCATCAAGCTTCTGCAATATTCTCAGCTTATCTTCCACAGAGAAAGAAATATCCTCCGACTGAGAACCGTCCCTTAAGGTTGTATCGTAGATTTCAATCTTTTTCATAGTTCAATTAAGAAAAATGTCTCTTCTTGTCCCCCTCTTTGGAAAAGAGGGGTTAGGGGAGATTTTATAAATCATAATTCTCTCCATCATGTTCTTTCTGAGGATTCTCGAAAGCTGTTTTAAACTTCTATTATATAAAATCATTGTTGCTACCTCGTATCCTCAAATTCCCCCTGGCCCCCTTTTCTAAAGGGGGGAATTAATACGGTTATATATTATATGTATAAAATATAAATATCGCAGTTTTTTTGTATAACCAATAACGATTAACTAATAACGTTCTTAATCCTGTTTTCCAAGCTCAAAACCATCATGAAGCGCCTTGACCGCTTTTTCAAGTTGTTTAGCATCAACAATACATGATATCTTTATTTCAGAAGTACTTATCATCATTATATTGACGCCCGCCTTTGAAAGGGTCTCAAACATCTGCGCGGCAACTCCAAAATGGGACTTCATCCCAACGCCGACTATCGAGACCTTCGCAACGTCAGGGTTCATATCTACACCCTTGGTGCCCAGCTCGTCTGATACTTTCCTGGTTATTTCGAGCGCTTTTTTACCTTCCGCCTTTGATACAGTAAATGATATGTCCGTAGCTTTATCATCACTGCTTATATTCTGGACGATCATATCAACGTTAATGTTTGCAGCGGCAACAGCATTAAAGATCGTACCCGCGAGCCCGGGCCTGTCCGGTACGCGCATAATGGTAATCCTCGCCTGGTGAGTATCCTGGGCAACACCTGTAACTACTATTTTTTCCATATCATCATCCTCCTTTGTGACGAGCGTTCCAGAATTTTGATTATAACTGGAGCGCACTACTAAAGGCACATTATATTTTTTTGCGAATTCAACAGACCGCCCGTGGAGCACCTTTGCCCCCAGGCTTGCCATCTCGAGCATCTCGTCATAAGAGATCCTCTCCATTTTTCTCGCTTCGGGAACTATCCTGGGGTCAGTCGTATAAACGCCGTCCACATCAGTATATATCTCGCAGACATCCGCCTTAAGCGCAGCCGCAATCGCCACAGCAGTAGTGTCGGACCCTCCCCTTCCAAGGGTCGTAACATCATCAGTCGATTCATCTATTCCCTGGAACCCGGCTATAACCGGTATCTTATTTTCATCCAGGGCAGTTTTCAACCTTCCGCCCTCAATACGTTCGATCATCGCCTTTGTATGAGAGCTGTCAGTAATTATCCCGACCTGTCTTCCCGTAAAGCTCATTGATTCGCAACCCAGCTCATGAATCGCCATTGTCATGAGCGCGCTCGTTATTCTCTCCCCGGAAGAAAGAAGAAGGTCCATCTCCCTTTCTCTCGGAGACTCTGAAATATCATGTGCATACTGCACAAACTTATCGGTCTCACCTGCCATGGCTGAAACCACCACCACTACCTTGTTACCCGCCCTGGCAGTAGACACAACTCTCTCAGCCACAGCCTTGATCCTCTCTGTGTCCTTTACAGATGTGCCGCCGTATTTTTGTACGATTATAGCCAAAATATATTTCTCCCAAAGACGTGATCCGTGTCCTTTACCCTTTCAAAAAAAAGTCCATCAATTTATATCCATTTTCGAACATCAGTATATTTTTCCTCCGGCAGATGTTCTCAGAGTAGGGTGTAAATTTTGATTTCCCTGTATTCATGCCGCTTCCGTAAATAGCATAGGGAACAGGTTCTTCAGTATGCGTTTTCACACTGATCGGCGTGAAGTGGTCCGGGAGGAGCAGTATTCTGTAATCACTGAATTTCTTTATGCCCTTCATTATTGTTCCCACAACCTTTTTGTCAAAGTCCTCTATTGCCTGGACCTTTGCCTTTATATCTCCGTTATGCCCGGCTTCATCAGGGGCCTCAACATGAACATATACAAAATCGCATGTCTTGAGCGCTTTCAATGCGGCATTCGCCTTGCCGATGTAATTTGTATCAATGTATCCCGTTGCCCCCTTAACATTTATAATGTCAAAGCCGGCGCAGATGCCGAGGCCCTTTGTCAGGTCAACTGCAGAGATGAGCGCTCCCTTCAGTCCATATTTATTTTTAAATTTCGGGACCGTCATTTTTTTGCCCTGGCCCCAGAACCAGATACTGGTTGCCGGACTCAACCCTTTGGTAATCCTTTTCTTATTGACCGGGCTTGACAGAAGTATCTCCCTGGATTCTTCCATTAATAACTGGAGAATGTCCGCGCCTATCCCTTCGGGCAGATAATTTCCGACCCTCTTTCCGGAAATGTCATGGGGAGGGGTACAGCGCATTTTATGCTTCCCGCCCTTCCATATCATCAGGTGGCGGTAGCTCATACCGGGGTAAAAGGTGATCTCCTTATTTCCCAGCTTTTTGTTTATATCATTTATCAGGATACCGGCTTCCTTTGTGGAAATATGTCCTGCACTGAAGTCCTGCATAACTGCAGAGCTCATGTTTTTATCCGGGGATTTCAGAGTTACGAGATTACATCTGAACGCAATATCAGCGGGTTTAAGATTGATCCCCCTGTATTCGGCTTCAATGGGGGCCCTTCCGGTGTAAAACCTCAGGGGGTTATATCCGAGGATGGAAAGGTTTGCCACATCCGAACCCGGATCAAACCCTTTGGGGATAGTTCTTGCGGTCCCGATTTCCCCTTCAGAGGCGAGCCTGTCCATATTCGGGGTCTTTGCTTTCTGGAGGCAGGTTTTGTTTCCAAGGCCCTTCAAAGGCCTTCCGGCCATCCCATCTCCCACAAGGACAACATATTTCATCGGGTTTCCTCAATCCTCCACAATTTGCGGTTGTTATTATCCGGATAAGGCAAAGGATATATTAACTTTTTTGGGCAGAAAAGGGAAGAGTTTTAGAGGGGGTTTGACGGGGGAAAATCATGGGGGGTGGATTGGGTTTTTGGTGGAATTATGTGGGATTGAGGGCATAAGTGCTAAGTTGTTTTGTAAACATTCACGGGTTACATTATGCCGTACAGGGTTGTTTTGAAAGATGAACGTCGAACATCGAACATCGAACGTCCAACGTCGAATGAAAAACAAACATCCAATACCGAACATTCAACACCTGTTTCTGTTTCTTTTCAGCCGTTTTTATACTCGCAACAAAAATCTTAATTAATTCTTCTGTTTCTTCATCTTTTCCCATTCAACATTCGATGTTGGACGTTCGATGTTCGATGTTCATTTTTTTCAGTAAACCTTCCACAGTCCCCCGTCACAATAATAACTTAGCGCTTATGGGGATTGAGGGCTGGATAACGAATATAAACTGTAGGGGCATGGCGCGCCATGCCCCTACTTCGAAATTCGACATTCCTTGTTCGAAATTGGATATTCGTCTTCCGATTCCGAGGGTGGGGAGATCTTTCATCGTGACAGTTTTGTCATGGATAAAGACCCTACAGACTTATAGAAAAACCGTAGAATTTGGACTTGAGAGCCGGATATTGAAGTAATTATTTGCAATACATATAGATAACTGCATATGAATATATATGCTTGCATCTAAACTGAGTGATGATAATGTTGAATCTTGTTGAAAGTATATAAATATAGATACACGGGCTTTCATAAGAAAAAGACTATTGTATCCAATAATATATAAATGCATATAATTTCTATATGCAAGGATATAAATTAAATCGTATACTTATATGTTATGTTACAAAAAAAGAAGGAGAAGGAGAAGATATGAGAACAGATGAAGCAATAAGAACACGTCGGGCTGTTAAGCACTATGACCCAAACCATAGCATGACTCTTGAAGAAGTGAACGAGCTATTGTCGTTAGCCATTCTTTCTCCTACGGCATTCAACATTCAAAACTGGCGTTTTGTTGTGGTAACAGATACTGAGTTACGGAAGCAAATCAGGGAAGTCGCTTGGGATCAAGCGCAGGTGACAGATGCTTCGTTATTCATTGTTCTATGTGCGGATATGAAATCATGGGAGAAGCAGCCTAATCGATACTGGGTCAATGCCCCGAAAGAGGTCCAGGAGTTTATGCTCCCAGCTATTGATAACTACTATCGAGGCAAAGAAGAGGTTCAGAGAGATGAGGCTATGAGATCCTGTGGTATAACCGCACAAACATTAATGCTTGCTGCAAAATCAATGGGCTACGATTCATGCCCGATGGATGGTTTTGATTTCGAAAAAGTTGCCGAACTTATTAATCTTCCTGCTGACCATGTAGTCGCAATGTTTGTGGCAATTGGTAAAGGCACAAAAGAGGCATGGCCACGGCCGGGGCAGTTAGACCTTGATGAAGTAACTATCAAAAACAGGTTTGCATAGGAACATAACCAGTCAGTGCATTGGAATGCGTGACAGCAGTGCCCTTTTTTGCCATTAATTGTTTTTAGATTTGCAAAGTGGTTTCACTGCAAGACGATGCGATTCAGTCACGCATCCATGACTTTTGCGTTCGGTTCCATAATATAGGAGGATAGATGAAGGTTTGTGGAATTGATTTATCAGGATCATCAGCAAATGTTGTAGTACTTGAAGGTTCTCATGACAATTTTGAGATTAATGATACTGGCATTCCTAAAATAATCCTTGCTAACTCAGACAGCGCTGATGATGTACGAAATTTTAAAGATGATTTTCAGGCATTTATAGTAAATCATAACATTGAAAAAGTTGGAATTAAAAAACGCGGTACAAAGGGAAAATTTGCAGGTGGAGCTGTAAGTTTTAAAATGGAAGGTATCATTCAACTTATTAATGAAGCAGATATTGTTTTGATCCCTGCACAAACCATATCTGCTAAGTTACGTAACGTCACTCTTCCTACCTCAGATTCGTTATTTGGATATCAACAATCTGCATATGAAACAGCTTATACATTACTTAGGATGAATAGTGATGCCTAGCTTATTGATTGACACATTGGTATTGGTGCATATCAGTTTTTTCAAATTTAAGATACAAGGCCTCGCCCACAGATAGATAGCCGCCTGAAATCATCATCGTCAGCATTTATATCAACATTAAAACAGGTAATTTTTTTAATAGACTAAGTTATTCAGCAGTTGCTAAGATATACAGAAATTTATAATGGAAATGACCCTTTATCTTTTGAAATGAAAACAGACATCAACCATCTTCCTAAAAAAAAGCAGGATGAATTAAAAACCATCGTGCGGATGATACGCGAGGAATTCGATGTTGAAATGATTATCCTGTTCGGCAGTTATGCCCGTGGAGACTGGGTTGAGGAACTCGGGCCGGATGAATTCTACTATACCTACCAGAGTGATTTTGACATTCTGGTTGTTGCGGATAAGAAGCTGGCAAACAAACACAGAAAATGGGACGGACTTGAGGACAGATTAATGCGCTCATCAGTAGTGCAAACCCCTGTAACGCTAATCCACCACAGCATTGGATTTTTAAACGCTCAACTCTCAAAAGGCCAATACTTTTTCTCGGACATAAAAAAAGAAGGCATTCTGCTATATGACTCAGGCCGTAATGAACTTGCAGAAGAAAAAGAGATGAGTCCTGAAGAATATCGGAAAAAGGCGGAAAAGAGTTTTAAGAAATGGTTTGAAAGTGCAACCGAATTTCTTGATGCAACTTTTTATGAAATTAAGAATACTCACTATAACAAAGCAGCTTTTGAACTACATCAAGCAACCGAACGATTTTATTCCGCCCTACTCTTAGTCCTTACTGATTACAAACCAAAAACCCACGACATCAAGAAGCTGGGCAAACTGGTCGCTGCCCAGGAACCGAAATTACTGGAAGTATTCCCCAAAGGCACAGAAGAAGAACGCAACAGATTCGAACTCCTCAGAAAAGCATACGTCGACGCCCGCTACGATGATGATTATAAAATCTCCCGCAAAGAACTCCAATGGCTCGGAGCAAGGGTGAAGATATTACAAAAATTGACAGAAGATGTATGTACGAAAAAAATAGAGAGTTTTTAATTAATTATCTAGTGATTTATTATAAATGGGGCTCTGCCCCAAACCCCGGTTCATTCTTTTTTACGCCAAAAAGAACGGAACCAAGAAAAGGCGCCCCCATAAAGGCACCGATTTTTATACGGCTCTTCGGTCGATCTCCGGGGAATTAATTTAAACTCGCTCCGCTCAGACAGTAAATTAATTCTTTTCCCTCCGATCTCTCTCATCACCTAAAATCGCTAATAGGGGGAAGTCAAATCCCCCCTAACCCCCCTTTTCTAAAGGGGGGGACTTCGATAAAAGATTCATTAATGAAGTTCTTTTTTTATTCTTTTTATTCACCCCTATTTAGCGAGTTTAGGTGATGAAGGGAGCTGGAGGGGGGTCTTAATTTGTTCGTGTTTGAGCGAAGCGAGTTCGAACAAATTCCCCGGAAGCGGACTGAAGAGCCGTGAAGAAATCGCTGCCTTTATGGGGGCGCATTTTTTGGGTACTTTTTTTTGCGCGAAAAAAAGTATCCGGGGTTTGGGGCAGAGCCCCATTTCCAATAAATCAATAAATATATTCTGTAAAATGTAAATTGTAACGGATAAGCTATCGGCCCTCCAATTGATTTATTTAATAAAAAGACTATAATGGTAAAAAAGGAGGAGTAATATGGCATCCAGCAAGATGATTGACGAAGACAAGGCAACAGGAAAAGTCAAACAAGTCTACAGCGAAATAAAAGAATCGCTTGGAATTGATTTTGTTCCAAATATGTATAAGAGTATGGCTCACAAGCCTGATTATTTAGAGGCGACCTGGAACAAAACCAAAGCAATTATGCAAGACAAAGAAAGCAAACTTGACAATTTAACAAAGGAAATCATCGCAGTGGCAGTATCCGCCACGATGGGATGCAAATACTGACTCGAAGTTCATACTTCTGCGGCGCGGAAGTTAGGACTGGACGATGAAGGTATTCTTGAATTGATGGCAGTTGTTGATTTGTTTAGCGGGTTCAATAAATTGTTATTTGGATTACAAGTGGAAATGGATGAAAAACCCTGGTATGGCTGAGGTTAAGAGGCTGAATGCCGTGCGCATTCGTTAATTTACATGGGCGGTGCCTCCACCCGGATACAAGTAACGGATAAGGAACCCCACACATTAAAACCAATGAGGTGAAAATATGACAAATACAGTATCAACTGACTATCCTGTTCATGAATTTATTGCCAGTCGATGGAGCCCTTATGCATTTGATGAAAAGCCGGTTGAAAAAGAGGACCTCCTATCATTATTTGAGGCGGCCCGATGGGCACCATCTTCGTATAATGAACAGCCGTGGCATTATATTGTTGCCACAAAGGACAATACTGAAGAGTTCGGGCAACTGCTGTCATGTCTGGTGGAAGGAAATCAGGCATGGGCGAAATCAGCACCTGTCCTGGCGTTAGGCATCGCCAAGCTCAACTTCGTGCACAACAATAAACCGAATCGATCTGCCTTTCATGACCTTGGCCTTGCAGCAGGCAACCTTCTTTTTGAAGCAACAGCCAGAGGACTTTCCGTGCATCAAATGATCGGCATACTTCCTGAAAGAGCCTGCAAAGTTTATGCTATACCTGAGGGGCATGAGGTTATGACAGGCATTGCCATTGGCTATGCAGGAAACCCGGACAGCCTCCCTGACAATATTAAAGAACGTGATGCCGCCAGACGTCCGCGTAAGCCATTGAGTGAATTCATTTTCAGCGGCAGGTGGGGAACCATTTCCCCTCTTGTCAGAAAATAGTCTGACATAATGTTTTATCATTGTTAAACCCCTTTTAAGTCTGTTAATATCATTTGGGGTTCGTACCCCTTAGTGGGGCCAGACCCTCAGACCCGCAGCTCTTCGTTCATCATTATGGAGATATACCGGAAAGGAGATCGTATATGAATTATCGTCAAATCAAAACAGTTTATTTTGTTTTTTTTATTGTGCTCTTTATGGTTTCAACCGCTTTTTCCCAGGGCCAGGATTTTGACAAGGTCCAGATTAAAACTGTTAAAGCAGCAGATAATGTGTATATGCTGATGGGAGCCGGAGGAAACATTGGTGTATGTACCGGTAATGATGGTGTGTTTCTGATAGATGATCAGTTTGCACCGCTTACAGAGAAGATCAAGGCTTCAATTGCAAAGATCAGTGATAAAGATATTCGTTTTCTTATTAACACCCACTGGCATTTTGATCATGTTGGGGGAAATGAACAGATCGGCGAATCGGGCGCAGTTATTATTGCCCATGAAAATGTCCGCAGCCGTATGAGCACAAATCAATTCATCGAGTTGTTCCAGAAGAAAATCCCTGCAGCACCGCGTGCTGCATTGCCGATAATTACATTTACCCGGGATATGACATTCCATCTCAATGGAGAAGAAATTCATCTGTTTCATCTGAAAAATGCTCATACTGACGGTGACGTAATTGTTTATTTCAAAAACGCCAACGTTATCCATACAGGTGATATTTATTTTGCAGGCATCTACCCGTTTATTGATACAAGTTCGCATGGAACGGTAAATGGTGTGATTAAAGCAGCTGAGAAAATCCTTTCCATTATTAATAATGACACTAAAGTTATCCCCGGACATGGCCCCATGTCTGATAAGGCAGGCTTAAGAGGTTATGTTGATATGCTGATCAGAGTAAGAGATATCGTCACTCTACAAATACAAAAAGGAAAGACCCTGGAAGAGGTCCAGGCAGCTAAACCTACGCAGGAGTTTGACAAAAAACTGGGCCATGGCTTTTTAACACCCGATCAATTCGTGCAGATATTGTATACGGATTTGTCTAAGGGAAAGTAACGCAATGTAAAAGGAGAATGAAATATGAAAGTATCAGCAAGCATTCTATTGTTGTTAATACCGATGTTAGCTTCTGCACAGAATTATCAGGGTATGAATGAGGGAGACATGCAGAAGATAAGGCAGCAGATGCAGAAAATGCAGTCTTGTATGAAAAATGTTGATCAGGCAAAATTGAAAGTGCTTGAGCAGCGTTCGAAGCAGTTCGGGGCGGAGGTGAAATCTCTGTGTGCCGGCGGAAAGCGCGACGAAGCGCAGAAAAAGGCAATTTCATTCGGAAAGGAAATGACGAACGATCCCTCAATGCAGGCAATGAGAAAATGCGGCGAAATGGCAGAAGGAATGATGCCGAAGATGTCTTTTATGGATCAGGATAAAGATTTTTCGAGTCATCATGTTTGTGATTAGTATGCTGTTATTAATGTAACGGTCAAGGGCTTACCCCTTGACATACTACAAATCAGTTAGAATGCACAAAATAAGAAAGAAAACTGTATCTGAGTCCAATGAGTTATAGACAGACCTGGCCCCGGATAACAATAATGAAAATCAGAACAGAAAAAGAATCAGATATAAAACAGATCACCGCAATCCATGATCAGGCTTTCAAGGGTCGGGATGAAGTAATAATCGTAGAAAATCTCAGAAGAAATAAAAACCTCACGATATCACTTGTCTGTGAAATAGACTGCATACTTGCAGGGCATATCGCATACAGCCCGGTCAGGGATAATAATGAAGAGGTTATCGGTATCGGCCTTGCTCCTGTCGCTGTGCTGCCATCATTGCAAAATCAGGGTATAGGCTCACAACTCATTGAACACGGCAACAAAGAAGCCTTTGATATGGGATTTAAAAAAATATTTGTTCTTGGTGATCCTGAATATTATTCCCGCTTTGGTTTTGTTTCAGCTAAAGAATACAATTATTATTGTGAATACGACCCTGAAGGGAATCATTTTATGGTTCAGGGGGAATTGTCAAAAGCTTCAGGGAAAACGATAGTTTATTACTGTAAAGAATTTAACATATAAGCAGTCATTCCACCCTCCCCTTTTTTTCTAAGAACGGAAATGATCCCCGATTAATTTAGAATGGGGCTCTGCCCCAAACCCCGGTTCATTCTTTTTTACGCCAAAAAGAATAAAAGAAAAAGAATGAAAAGAAAACAACTTCATTAATGAATCTTTTATTGAAGTCCCCCCCTTTAGAAAAGGGGGGTTAGGGGGGATTTGACTTCCCCCTTTCAGCGATTTTAGGTGATGAGGGAGACCGGAGGGAAAAGAATTAATTTACTGTTTGAGCGGAGCGAGTTTAAATTAATTCCCCGGAGATCGACTGAAGAGCCGTTAAAAAATCGGTGCTGGGGCCACTTTCTTTGGGTACTTTCTTTTGTGGGAAAAGAAAGTATCCGGGGTTTGGGGCAGAGCCCCATTTGAAATTAATCAATAAATATATTCTGTAATAGGTATCGGGCCTCCAATTGATTTATTTAATAAAAAGACTATAATTGTAAATAAGGAGGAAACATGATATCAAGAATTCTCATACCGACAGATGGTACAAAGGCGTCAAAAAAGGCGCTTAACTATGCGATAGGACTTTCAAAGCAGACAGACGCTTCCATTACAATACTCTCTGTGGTGGACAAAGTCGATTTTATATCACAGTCGGTTCCGGCTGATGCTGCATTAACGCATCTAAGGACACCTATAGAAGATTATCTTGGCCAGCTCGCTGAAGCTTATCTGGCAGATGCTGAGAAGAATTGCAAAAAGAAAGGCATTAAACCTGAGACAGTGATCCGGTCAGGCCATCCTGTGGAAGAAATAATAAAGGAAGCAGGAAGATCAAAAAGCAATCTCATTATCATCGGTTCCCATGGCAAAGGATCTCTTGAATCAGCAGTACTCGGAAGCGTTACCTACGGACTGCTCCATAATAATACAAAATATCCGGTCCTCGTCATAAGTGGATAAGACCCCACAGGCTGATGAATAAGGAAATAAAATGATAACTGAAGAAATTAAACAAACAGTGAAGTCCCGTTACGGCAAATTTGCTGAAAGAGGCGGAAAGAAAGAGGCCTGTTGACCGAGCAAGGGACAGCCCGGTTCGGGCTATGCGGTTGAACAAGGTCTCTATGAGCAGGCGGACCTGTCTTTAGTGCCGGAGATTGCTCTAAACATCTCACGGGGTTGTGGTAACCCTACCGGCTTTGCGAACCTTCAACCCGGTGAGGTTGTCGTGGACTTTGGCTGCGGTGCCGGAATTGACGTTATTCTGGCTGCTCATAAAGTTGGTGAAAAAGGGAAAATAATCGGGCTGGATTTTACCCCGCAAATGATTGATCGGGCAAAGCAGGCCGTGTCTGAGGCCGGACTGAAGGGCAGAGACATTGAACTTCATGTGGCGGACATGGGGAATTCGGAACTTCCAGGTGATTTCGCAGATGTCGTGACATCCAACTGCGTCATTAATCTTTGCCCTGATAAAGAGGTAATATATGAAGAAGCTTTTCGTATCCTGCGATCTGGCGGACGGCTCGCTATATCTGATATTGTCTTCACAGAATATATCGATTCACAACTGCAGGAGCGATTCCAGTCAACCTGGGCCGGCTGTTTGGGGGGTGCCATTCCTGAAGAGGACTACATGCAGATATTAAGGAGAGTTGGTTTCGACGAGATCCGGATTATTGCCCGCCATATCCTGACGCCAGAGGAACTCCACGCAATGGCCAGCTGCCCTGGTGAAGAATTCACTCCTCCCCCCGGCAGGGAAGACCGCTTTCTTGTGGAAGGCAAGGTAGCCAGCATAAAGTTCACGGCTGTAAAGAACTGATAATCTGTCAATTCCTGACTCATAATTTTATAATATTCAATAATGGGGAGCGAAAACATGCAGCCAGCCCGACTGACATCCGAAATCAAGGAGTTCTGCATCCAAAAGGCGGCGGCATTAGTTGGAGTTGCCGATCTGGGGCCGCTTAAGGCAGGGCTTCAAACAGATCCCCCTGACCTTCTGGAGCCTTACACCGCAGCCATCTCAATTGCCGTTCCGCTTGATATGAATGCCGTTGCCGCCATGTCGGGAGAGCCGACGCCTGCGTATGCATCCGACTGCAGGGACATTAACGCAAGGCTCAATGCCATGACCGGGGCGATTGTCGAGCATATCAAGGGCCTGGGCTATAAGGCGCTGGCAGTGCCCGCCTCGAAGAAGCTCGTTGAGGGCGGCACTGAGGGCAGTGTATCGCATAAGGCGATCGCAGTACTGGCCGGACTGGGATGGCAGGGCAAGAGCCTTCTTCTGGTCACGTCAAAATATGGCCCGAGGGTCAGGCTCTCATCAGTGCTGACCGATATGCCGCTCGAGTTCGATTCTCCTGTTAAGAACCGCTGCGGCAATTGCACCAAATGCATCGAGGCATGCCCGGCCGGGGCCATCAGGAATGTCAATACGGATTTTCATTATTCAAGCCGGGAAGAGGCCCTCGATCTTGAAAAGTGCCATAATAACACGCTCAGGTATATGGAGGTGCCGGGCGTGGGATATACCTTCTGCGGACAGTGCATCCCAGTATGCCCGCACGGCAGGAAGCTTATGTTGAGGGAAGCAGGTTCAGGGGAATAGCCGGTTAAAATGCAATTCAGAAATTTGACGCCAAAAAAATAAATTTCAAATAATAATAAAGAATATTTCAGAAAGACCGACATATAAATAGATAAGCTGAATTTCAATTTATGCCGGCAATGACATAGAAAGGGTTTTTGGGGTAAAGTAAATTCATGGAAACAAACAGGGTTGTGGCAAGGTTCAAGGACGGGTCCAGCAGGAAAGGTACAACAAACGACTTCTTCCCCAATAAAGCAATGTTTCATCTGAAGTCGTCAACCGGGGAAATATTGGAAATTCAAACGGAGGAGTTAAAAGCAATATTTTTTGTCAAATCTTTCCAGGGAGATAAAGACCGCAGGGATGATTACTCTGATGCTGTACCTGGAGGGGGAAGGAAAGTCCAGGTAACATTTTTTGACGACGAGACATTAATCGGTTATTCGCAGGGCTACTCACCGAACCGCAGCGGCTTCTTCATTACACCCGCTGACCTCAAAAACAATAATGACCGCATTTATATAATTACCTCAGCAGCCAAAAAAGTAACATTTCTGT
>SDBV01004109.1_pt1 | contig 21085 bp, 25 predicted proteins | sample 2277081 | NCBI WGS metagenome assembly SDBV01 (sample SAMN10402039, study PRJNA504765) | marine sediment metagenome | isolation source: marine sediment core GS10_PC15, 223 cmbsf | place: Arctic Ocean: Southern Knipovich Ridge | collected 2010 | reverse complement strand
CTTGGGAGATCAATGGATTAAAAGACGAATGCAACTTTCAAAGGAATGGTATAATCGTCGCACGGTAATTAACATTATACAAGGAGCTGGGCGAATTGTACGTTCTAAAGAAGATTGGGGAAATACGTATATTCTTGATACTTCATGGCAATATCTATATAATCAAACACAAGACCATATTCCTCAATGGTGGAAGGACGCATATAGAGTGGTGTAGAACTGTTGACTTTAGGGTCAAAGCTGCGATAATAAGTACATGACTACATTAATTACACTTTTAGGTATCGGGTTTACGCTTGGTTTTATTTGGGTCTGCTGGAGCCAGAAAAATCGAGCATCTGGCGCATTATGCTATTTTTACTGCGTAGTTTGCATTATAGTTTTTGGTGCAATCGCCTATTTCCTTTTGGATTTTGCTTACCTTCTTTATCTTGATGGCCATTCATATTGGATGATTACTATACCAGCAATTCCGTTTTTATTTTTGGTATATGAGGCATGTCAAGTTGCGGTTTATGAGATCATTAACGCGCCAACTCATATAGTTTACAAAAGCACATTGTAAGTCCTCTCCTATAATTTAGATAGAGACCGAGTATTAGTATGAAGGATAAGGGTTTTTTCTTTCGTGCTCCAAGCGCGTTTCTACAAATCTACTGATTCGATCCCGCTCTCCTGGAGTCATAAGTAGCAAGGAATCATATGACGCACCACCTCGCATCCAATAGGCAAGAGCAACACAGGAATCAATGAGATTTTGTGCCTCATTCTGCATCTTCCCAATCATCGTCCTAAAGTCGTCGGGTGTTCCTGTCCTTAGGACTACGTAAAAAACGTTATTGGGTTAGTGGGCACGGTAATTGGATATTCTTTTTTGCAGTCTTTACAAGTAATTATGCGAGTGTACTCAATACCCCATTTGCTGGTGTTTTCTCGTGTAAAATCAGAAATTTTATTTACCCATCCAACTTTTAGCTGAGTTAACCACTCAACGATATGTTCAGAGTCATCTGTTCCATTAACACTTTCTACCATTCCAGCAAGATTTTCAATTAATTTAATTGCAACATCTTCTTCTGAAGCCTCTTTCATAAACTCTTCACTGATTGTTTGATATAATGTGACAATACTCTTATACCTTGGTGGTCGTATTGAAAGAGTATAACTATCAAGCTTGAGCTTATACGTTCGCTCTAGAGATGTTGGATCAATCTCACGAGACTCTCGAAGAATATCCCGAATATTAACAACGTATGTGTGTTCTTTTGCATCGTCACATGTATGAACAGAAACAATTTCAGCATCCTCACCATAAGAAACAACACGAATCGCTGCCATTAGATATTCAACATCATTGGCTAACAATTCTTCAGGTTTGAGAATATCAGGAATACATCTAGTAAACACTTCCTCTACTGCTTTACCTGTTAAAATTTTGTCGGGGCTTTTCATTATTAGCTCATCGACAGTTTTCATGGGATACACATGCACCTCACCATCTTTAACAGTGTCTATGAGTTCTCCGTCTGTATAAAATAGTCCTCCAGATGGAAGCCTAAACGTTTCACCTGGTATCTTGTTAATTCCATCTAAAAGTGGATTTTTGTTTTCTGACATCTTTTGTCTCCAATATTTTACCTAATGTATTTATCCAGTAAAATTACGTGTTAACTTCTTGAGTTTGCCGTCATAAATACGATTAATAATACCCTTTAGGATTTTTTATGCCCTTATCAGTAAACGATATTCAACAAATTGCAGCCGCCTCAAAAACGTCTACTGCTGAGTGGCGCGAGTTTGCTAAAATGATAGCAGATGCTCAATCTGGTGATAATCATTTTAGCTCCATTAACAGAACTGGCGCGGCTGGAGGTCGTGGCGAAGAATCTCTCTCTCACCGAAAATATGAACGAGAGTATGATACTGAAATTAAACTAAAGAAGCTAGCAAACAGTAATACGAGAAAAATGCTTAAAGCATTTGAAGAAGTAAGCAAAGTAATATCTCCCGAACTAAAAAGTTTTCGACAAGATATTGGAGCCGTGTCCGACACATTAGATTCACATTTCCAAAAAATTGGAGACACGTTTGAAGACGCTCAATCAGAAATTAAGTTTTGGACAAAACACACTACCAAATCAGGAAAAACAGTATTTCATCTAGAACAGCAGATGAGATATTTGAATGATAAACTTGAAGATCAAAATCTAGTATCAGAAGAACGACTTGAACTTGAAAAAGAACTAGTTAAAGTTCAAAGCGAACGCGCAGAAATTTTAAAGAAAGCAACTAAAAATCTTAGTTTATGGAATAAAGCCTTAGCCGCAGGTGCTGTGTTACTTGCTGGTGCTGGACGCGCCGGTCAACAGATGATGGGTGATGTAGAAGCGCAAAGACGTTTTGGTACTCCTGGATCAATGATGGGACAAATCCGAGCTGGAACTATTGGTGGGTTAACAGGTATTGACCCAGCACTAATGAGCGAGTTGATGGCAACAAATCGTGCTGCTCTTATTGCTATGGGCGGCAACCGTGACATGGAGTCATATTATGAAAACTTAGGATCAAGACTAGATGAGTTAGCTAACATAGCTGGTACTCGTACAGAAGCTCTGAAGTTCGAACTTACAACGATGCAAAATCTCGTTCGTACAGGTATAGAACCAACAACAGCAGCGATGAATGAACAAATTAAGCATCTTGAGTTTGCTCAAGAAGCGATGGGAATGACAGCTGAAGAGTTTGCTTCACTACAAACACAATTGGTAACTGACGGTGAATTTCGAAAGACTTTAAATGGTCTTGATGAAAGACAACGTCGTAATCGATTGAATGAAATGAATGATCAAATAGCATTAAATCGTGCAAATGGTATGATGAAAGATCAAGCAATTGCTGCAGCTATTGCTCTTGAAAACTTAGCCGGTAAAGGTCCTCGTGATCGTATTAAAGAGATGGCAAAATTGCAAGCAATTGCAGCAGCAGCTGGCATTCAAATGTCAGATGAAGCTAGAAACGCATTCATAAAAGGTCGAAGTGCGACCGATAGTGAACGAACGGCACGACAAGAATTTATGTCAGCGATGGGTGACCGACTTACCGAAATTAGTGCCACAATGGGTGGTACAGGAATGGAGTTTGGAATATTTGGTGCTATGGAAAAGGCTGGCATATCAATGGATATGTTTGATAACAGTTTAACCAACCTTGGTGAAAAAATAAGAATGGAGGACGGACCTGATGCGTTTGTTGAACAAAATAAACGTATGGTTGAACAAATGGGGCTCTCGGAAACCGCGTTTAATAATTTAACATTAACAGTTGAAAAAGTAATGGGCGTTTTAAATAATATAGCTGGAGGTGGTATGATTCAAAGTATGCTATCTGGGTTGACTACCGGTATTGGTGCCTTTTTTGGAGCTAAGGCGGCAACTAGTGGACTTGGAGGAATGCTTAACGCTGCTAAATTGGCAGCAGGGGGAGTGACATTAGCTGGAACAGCCGCAGCTACAAGTGCTGGAATAGGATTATGGCAGGGTGGACAAGCTGTTACAACTGGACGCTCAGATATACATGATTTTATGACAGGCGAGGGTGGAACTGGTTTTGGCAACTGGGTTAGTGAAAAGTTGGGAGCTCTTTTACATGGTGATCTCGGTGCAGTGGTTGGATTTGAAGAGAGCGCCGCGCGTGCAATAAAAGATGATAAACACGCCGTTGAAGCAGCTGCGCAGCGGGACAAACAAACTGACCAAAGTGCAAAACAATTATCCTCAACCGACCAACTAGTAGAAATAGCGAAAACTTCACTGGAGCATCAAATAGGTGCAACTTCAAACGAAAAGGCTTTAGCTAGAATCGGCAATATGGATAATCAAGGGTCCGTTGTTTAAGTAGACCCACGTTACACCTGTATAAATAATAATATGGTTATAATGAAGCGTAAACAAGCTCTAAAAGACGGATTAAAACACTACTTTACAGGGAAACCATGTATTCGTGATCATATTGCGAATCGAAGTTCTAAAGATGGTGTCTGTATAGAATGTGCTGTTGCACACACAAGAAAATGGCAAATGAAAAATTCAGATCATAATGAGGCAATACAAAAGATGTGGCGAGAAGGTAATCCTGATTATGAGCGTAACTGGAGAAAAAATAATCTTGAAAAAATACGCAAGAATGCAACTAATTATTATAAAAATAATTCTGAAAAAATGTCAAATTGGTATAAAAATTGGTATAAAAATAATCCTGAAAAGGTAAAAGTTCAAAGTGCAACATATCGCAAAATGTTTGCAGGTAAAGTAAATGCACGAACTGCAAAGCGTCGAGCAGATAAATTAAATCGAACACCAATGTGGCTAACAAAAAAAGATTGGAAAAACATTGATTTTTTCTATGAGTGCTGCCCCACTGGTTGTGAGGTAGATCACATTATTCCATTGAATGGTAAAAATATATCTGGTTTACATGTACCGGAAAACTTGCAATGGTTAACAAAACTAGACAATTTACACAAAGGTAATAATTTCTAATGGCCGCCCAACAAGCCAAGTTCACCGACTTTTATAAAATAGTTCAACCCTCACCGGAGGCAACTAGGGTAACAGACAGTCAATCGATGACTGACGCTGGTATCTACGGCAACTATTCTTGGTATCAACGCCTAATACAAGGATCTGGGTCTCGCCTAGTTCGTTATCGCGAGTATGATCTCATGGACAATGATGTGGATGTCGCTCGAGCAATGGATTGCATCGCAGAAGAGATGACAGGCAACGATGAAGACACCGATGAGTGTATTCTCATGGAGGTTGTTTCTGAAGACGATGCAATATCCGATACTGAAGTTCTTACTGTAAAAGCTGCTCTTCGACACTGGATTGGTGTTCATGAATGGGATTCCAGATTATTTAAAATCTCTCGCATTACAGCAAAATATGGTGATTGTTTTTTCCGTAAAGTAGATGGAAAGGCAGCATGGGAGTTTGTTCATCCAAAACACGTAATCGGTGCTATTGTTGATAGAGAAGATATTCACAAAATTCTTGGTTGGCAGATTCGTTCAGAAATTACCGAAGCTCGTGGCACGTATGGTGTTCCTTTAACAACGAGTAGCTCTCAAGATTACTCAGAAGTTGTTCCAGCTCGAAATGTTGTCCGTTTCACGCTCAATGATGATATGTCAGATACTGCTCCTTTTGGTGAGTCAGTATTAAGTCCAGTATATCGTTCATTCAAACAAAAAGAATTATTAGAAGATTCGGTTGTAATCTATCGTATTCAACGAGCCCCTGAACGTCGAGTATTCTATATTGATGTTGGTAAAATGCCACCTCAAAGATCAAAACAATACCTAGAACAAATTAAGAACGAGATTAAACAAAAGAAAGTACCAACAATCAATGGTGGTACTGATACAATCGATTCAGTTTACAATCCACAATCGATGAGCGAAGACTTTTTCTTTGCGCAGAGAGCTGATGGTCGTGGTTCACGAGTCGAAACATTACCAGGTGGTCAAGGTCTGGGAGAGCTCTCGGACCTTGAGTACTTTATGGATAAAGTTATTCGTGGTTTACGTATTCCATATTCATACATGTACCAAGACAAGACTGGTAGCGTTCCTTGGAATGATGGTCGAGTTGGTACAGCTCATATTCAAGAGCTTCGCTTTGCTCTCTATATTGTTCGCTTACAAAAATATATCGAAACCGTCTTAGATACAGAGTTCAAGAAATATCTCAAAAATGCTAATATCATTATTAGTGAACTAGATTATAAACTAAGACTACCAATGCCGTCAAACTTTAGTAAGTATCGTCAACAAGAAATGGATGCTGCGTTACTCAATACATATGGTTCAGCTGATGGTATTCAATACCTATCCAAACGATTCATTCTTGATCGTTACCTACAACTATCTGAAGAAGAGATTATACGTAACGAGAAAATGTTGCGTGAAGAAAAAGGCTTACCTTTTGACGATGATGATTCTGATGAGGATTTGCCAATTCTTTACGGTGGTGGTGAAGAAGGCGTTGGCGGCTTCGGCGGAGGCGGTGGTTTCGGCGGAGGCGGTGGTATGATGGGTGATTTCGATATGGAAGGCGGTGAAGGCGAAGAAGGTGATATGCTAGCTGGAGCCGAAGGTGGTGAAGGAGTACCGCCACCACCAGGTGGAGCAGAGGCTCCGCCCCCAATTTAATGCAATTAAAAACGTGCACATCCAAATATCACGATCTTAGTAACAATAAAGTAGATATAACTCTTTTCGGAAAACACAAAAATACGTTAGACGGATTGCAAACGTCTTGTCGCGTTTGTTTGCGTGAGGCTCAGAAAGTATGGCGAAGCAACAAACAAAATTATAACAAACAAAAAGAGCGTAGTCGGCAATGTGCTCGTGTTTTAAAAGCAACTCCACGATGGCTTACCGAAGACCACGAAACTCAAATTCGTCAATTTTATATAGAAGCATCTAAGTTAACAATCGAAACGGGTACCAAACATGAAGTTGACCATATTGACCCACTTCGAGGAAAACAAATATCGGGTCTTCACGTCCCATGGGACCTTCAAATACTCACAAAAGAGCTAAATACCAAGAAAGGCAATACTTTTTTATCATAAATAACCCTGAAATTATAAATACAGGAGAAGCTTATCATGGCTGACAAAAAGAAGTTAGATGATATGCTAGACGCGTTGATCAACAAAAACGACGAGCAGGCAGAAGTTCACTTTCACGATTACTTGGAAGACAAAATGAAAGAAGTACTTAATCCTGAAACAGAAGTTGTTGTTGATGACGAAGAAAGCGAAACAAAGGATTAAGGAATTACAATGGAAACGCAAATTCTCATTGAAGAATTAACACCATCAGAGGCACAAATCTCTGAGTCTTTATCAGAAGATGGCAAGAATTATTACCTATCTGGTGTGTTTATGCAGGCAGAGATTCAGAACCGCAACGGTCGTAAGTACCCACTAATCGAAATTAGTGGTGCAGTATCAAACGCGCAACAGCGCATCAAAGAATCTAATGGTATTTTTGGTGAACTAGATCACCCACAATCACTTCAGATTAATCTTGATCGTATCTCTCATGTTATTACTGAGATGAATATGAATGGTACAAACGCTATTGGTAAAGCTAAACTGCTTGATACACCAATGGGGCAGATTGCTAAGACACTCGTTAAGAGTGGTGTACGTCTTGGTGTTTCTAGTAGAGGCGCTGGTACGGTCGCAGAATCAGGTGGAGTTGAAGGATTTCAGTTTGTAACAGTCGATATTGTTGCACAACCATCTGCGCCAGGAGCAATTCCTGATACAATTTATGAGTCACTATTAGATTCTGTTAATGGTCGCGAAGCCCTAAGTTTGGCTGAACAGGTCCGTCAGGATCCGAAAGCTCAGAGATACTTTGTTGAAGCATTTGAGAAATTTTTAAACGAAAACCTATTTACTAAGAAATAAAATAAGAAAAAGTTAGAATTTTTCGAAAACTAGACCCAAACCGAACACCGCATATAATAAGGGGATATACAAGCTCTCGGAGAGTTGGGTATGTCCTTTCCCCGCACACCATATAAATACCTATCACAATGTAATATAAAGTTATTTCAACTTTAAGAACAAACAAATTAATTTGGAGATTGCTAATGGAAGAACTGCTTCAGAAACTACTCGAAAGCGAAGTTCTCACTGAGGATACTCAGAAAGAACTAAAAGAAGCTATTGACGTAAAGGTAAATGAAGCTGTTGAGGCGGCAAAGGCAGAAGCGGCAGCTGACGTTCGCGCTGAGCTAACAGAACAGTGGGTAAACGAACGAGATGCGCTAATTGAAGCCGTTGACGCTAAAGTTGGTGATTTTCTTGATTCAGAACTTGAAGAGCTAAAGTCCGACATTGAACGATTCCGTGACCTAGAAGCAGAAGCAGCTGAAAGGCTAGTTGAAGCTAAGGCACTGATGTCTGAAGAGTTGAAGGGCGATCTAGCAGAGCTAGTCGAAAAATTAGATTCATTTCTAGAGATTCGTCTACGCGCTGAAGTAGAGGAGCTTGTAGAAGATATTGAACGCGTTAAGAAAGACGAGTTCGGTCGCAGAATTTTTGAGGCTGTCCGTCAAGAGTACCAAGCTAGCTTTGCTGACGATGAGTCACTAGAAGGCACTCTACGCGAGACAGAAAAGCGTCTTGATGATACAACAAGTGCTCTTGAAGACACAGAGCGTAAGTTGGCAGCTAAAGAACGCAATGAAAAATTAGAACGAGTCCTTGCGCCCCTTTCTGGACAACAGAAAGACGTAATGGAAGCAATTTTGAAGAATGTGGACACAGAGCAGCTTGAAGAAGGTTACAAGACGTTCATCGGCCGCGTTCTCAAAGAAACTGAAGAAGACGAGTCAGAGAAGGAAGATACAGTACTAGCTGAAGGTGCTTCGGAAGATGGAGAAAAAGAACTATTAGATAACGCTACAGTTAAAACCGGCGATAACGAGGATATACTCGAAGAAAACGAAGCTCAACTTTCTGAATCAGAAAAGAAGCTATCGAAGAAAATGAGAATAGATATTCAGCGTTGGGCTGGTATTACTAGAGATTAATAGTCAAAATACATCTTTAATTAAGTACTAACACACAGGAGTTAAAATAATGGACGAGATGTTTGAAAATTGGTCAGAGACTAAAGAAGCTTTGCTTGAAGGTCTAACACCAAGAATGAAAGAAATTGTGTCACCGGTTCTAGAGAACCAAAAGCGGTATGTCTTGAATGAGGCAGCTGCTGCAGGTGCAACACAAGCACACGACGTCGCTGGTTTCCGTAAAATTCTGATCCCAATGATCCGTCGTATCATCCCAGGCACAATTGCAACCGAGCTAGTTGGCGTACAGCCAATGCAAGGTCCAGTTGGCCTAATCTACTCACTACGTTATCGCTACGGTGAGACAATCACAGCTGATGATCGTAATGATTCAGGTTTTGGTGGTAACACTGGAATCACAGCTAATGATGAAGCGTTTGGTAACATCGAACAGGCAAACTCGACGATTATTCGTCAGTTCTATTCTGGTGCTGCAGACTCTGCGGCTCTTGGTTCGCCAAACCATCCAATCCCTGAGGGTGCTGATCAATCAGCTGGTGCTTCTGGTATCCAAGCTGGTGTTGGTGGTGCAGGTTCGCCTAGTGCTGACAACGTTCCATTGATTGATTCCGCAACCGCCACAGGTAATGCATGGGGCTCTACGCAATCCGCACTATCAGGTTGTACAACTGGTGGTTCTGGTTCGACTATTGAAGGATCTGGTGGTCGTCGTATGAACCTTGAGGTTGTATCTCAGGCTGTTGAAGCTGGCTCACGCAAGCTACAGGCAGGTTGGACAATCGAAGCTATGCAGGATCTACAGGCACAGCACGGTCTCGACATCGAGTCTGAAATGACACAAGCACTAAGTGCTGAAATCGTTCAGGAAATTGATGCTGAGATCATCAACGACTTACTAGCTCTTGCTGGTACAGTACAGACATTCGACGGTAACCCAGCGGGTACATACGGTGGTGGTGGTGCAGGTAACTACGCTCCAGCATACGTAGGCGATCGTCTAGCAAACCTTGGTGTTCTCATCAACTTTGTTGCTAACGAAATTGCTCGTCGTACACGTCGTGGTGCAGGTAACTTTATCGTGGTATCCCCACTTATCGTTTCTGTTCTACAGTCTGCTGCTAAGTCAGTATTTGCCCCAGCAGTTGAAGGTTCCTTTAAGGGTCCTAACAACACAATGTTGGTTGGTACGCTAAACGGCACGATTAAGGTTTATAGTTACATTTGGAACGCTTCGGCTTCCGGCCTTGATCTAGGTCTTCCAGCGTCATCACCACAGGCTGGTGCAGATGACACAATCCTAGTTGGTTATAAGGGTGGCAACGGAGAAACCGATACAGGTTACTTCTACGCTCCTTACATTCCGCTAATGAGCTCGGGTGTTGTTGTTAACCCAGTAACATTCCAGCCAGTTGTTAGCTTGATGACTCGTTACGGCAAGACATCATTCACGGATGTAACAACATCGCTAGGAAATAGTGCAGATTACTACGGTAAGTTGAACGTAACAAACCTACAGTTCTCGTAAGCGAAACTAGTCGAAAGACACGAAAGGGCCCCGTTTTTCGGGGCTTTTTTTATGGGAGTTGACTTTTCATGTAAATTGTTGATAATTAGGGTATGACTTCGCTTTCACATCTCGGAAAAATGCACAAATATCGGAAGCTCAGAGAAGCTAAAGAAAACCGTGCTTTTCGGAATCGACGAAGTGGATATGGCGTTGGCATTAGTAAAGCACTTACGCAACGGCTCAAAAAGAAAGGGATTCGTATTCCAGGAGTTAAATATGGCTAAGAATACATGTGCTGAATGTGGCCAAGATATGGGTAATGGCTACGATACAGACGACATTTGTCTCGATTGTTACGAGATCAACGATGCTGCTGATGAAATTCTGCACTACATTGATAGAGCGTGTCCGACTATGTGGAAAAATGTTTCACACACAGCCCGACCAAATATTAGGAATACGATAAAAAGCACAATTCGGGCACATTTCCTATGAGCATTAGAACAATTATTGAAATTAATCACGATCATATCAATCAACCTGTAGACCGTGGACATATTAGCGAAGAACTTCGTGACGCTATATTTGGTAATGACCGAGATTTGATGGATGAATTTGGAAGCATGTTTGCGCCCCTACAAGGAATTCGTCGTCTTACTCAGCGCCACCACTCTGACGAAATTACATTAAAGGTAAAATAAATGTATTGGTTAAAAGTATTGTTTACACCCCTTTGCTGGTTACAAAATAATTCTTATTCAGCTGGATGGGATTTTGAGCTTAGAGAGTTGATGAACGAACACGACTTTGTGTACATTGATCAGTATATCGCGAAAATTGGAGGTGTAATAATCTGGATTGAGAATCACCCATATTCCTCCTTTCATCCATGGTCGCACAGTTTCTTTCACAAACATGAGACTGGACTCGAATATGATGATAATGTTTGTCCTAGACGAGCAACAATCCTCGAGGCAATGGATAAATTTAAGCACGATTGTTTGTTACAGAATTAACGGAAGCTACGATGGATGATCTAATTAAAGCACTTCAAATTTTCCGCAAGTATGGAAATCCAACTTGTCCAACTCATTGTGAACACGATGAATTGTACATTATGATTGATCCTGAGAACGTTTCTCAAGAGGATCTTGTCGCGCTTGAAAAGTTACATTTTGAGCCAAACGACGTGGATGGATTTAGTTCTTTTTGGTTTGGATCAGCATAATGAAAACGACTGTATCAAATAGAGGATTTCGCTTCATCAAGAAGGGTGAGGGATACGTCGTTAGTGAATCATCTGCAATTGGCGATTATGAAGATTCTGATCTCCCCGGAAGCAGTTATTTGTGGGTTGGTGAGGTACAATTAGACCGAGAGGAAGTTGGTCGATTATGTAATGCACTTACTCATTGGTTGGAAAACAAGAGGTTACCAATACTCGGAAATTTTGTACCCGGAAGCCGTAGAACGGAACCTGGGTGTGTATGTGAAACCGAGGATATAATGGTCTGTCCCATTCATTGTCAGTAAAACCAAATGAAAATAGTACCAAATAACATAGTAATCGGAGAGCCTCTTGTCAGCCTCGAAGCGCTGGGAATAGAGGAATCGGAGACTATTGAGCGTTTTACGTTTGACGAAGTAACAAACGATCAAGGAAACGTATTTCTTCCACATCTTTTAGTCAATATTGGTGTTTTCAAATCAAATGGTGAATGCCGTCAAATCAACAAACAACGTCAGGCATCGTCAAAATTCAATAAAGATCCCGATCAGGACCTCTGGCGAAACATTGAAGGCCCTGAATTTACTAACTTCAAAATTGGCAAGAAAGTCTTTTGGCTTATCGTAGGAGAATAAAATGAGAACGATGGCATTATACGTTAAAACACGCCACGGAATGACCGTTAGAGGAGAACCCGAAGAAATTGCTGACGATACTTCCGACGAAGAGATTCGAGCTAATATTTCAGCGATTGCTAAGGTAATGAAGCAACCAAAGCTGCTAACTTACCTTTCACTTAAACAAAGTGACGGAGCTTTAGTTATTCATCCTGACGACATATCGCACATGACACTACATTCACCCGATGCCGATATTGTTGCAATGATTCAGGAAATCGTATGACTCTGAGAATATGTCCAATTCAGTGAAAGAGGTATAAATACTGGAAATTGGATTAAGAGTACCTATGGAAAAACTAACGTTCAAGCAATACCTCGCCTCGAAGGATCAACTTCGAGAAGCTATAAAACAAACTCCAGTACGTAAAGCTGAGTATGTTATGCGAAAGTATTGTAAATTACCTGTTGGTGAATCAAAAGATGATAAGCAATATATTGCTTTGAAACCTAAGCAGCATTTAATTGTTGAATGGAACCATCGTGAACTCGAAAATCCTGATTTAATGTCAATTTGTTTTAAGGACGTTGAAGATATTTCAAACACTGAAGAGTTTAAATCTTTTTGGTCAGATGAGCGCTTCAAGAAATGGCTTCTTCGTAACACAAGAGAATTATAATGGAATTGCTTCAAGAATTAAACCATTTTACGAGAAGTAACCCTACAAGACAATTAGGTCACCACAGACTACCAACACTACAGAATCTCGAAACACACTTACGACAACAATTTGGTGATATTAAAATTCGAAGGAGTAAACGAACAGTTACAGTATCATTACCATGGTACGATGTGCCTGAAAAGGTTGAAGATATCGCAAATCGTGTTTTGAGAGCATTTGGATTAGAATATACAGACTTGACACCTGGAAAACCAGGAGGGCTAGATGGAAAGACTGGTAAATTTACAATTTATGGTCCTGAATTGAATCGGACCGAGGAATTAAGCGCATGAAATATAAGTTAATCACATCGATAAAACAAGAAAAACAACGCATTGACAATATATGTGAAAATTGTGTTGCGTTTCCTGTAAACACAAAGCTGCTTTTTGAATCCGCTGATAAATTTATTGGAAACATAATTGCTGCAATAAATGGAGGAAAAAATCCATTTGAGATAACTCCTGGTTCTGAAAAGGTTTTAGCGGGATTGATACTTCTCGCCAAAGAGACAAACCGCGAAGCTTTGAACCTAAACCCAAAGAAATTTGATATAGTCTCGCAATATACCAGTAAAGACAAAAAAGTAAGAGAAAAGCTTGCCCTTCTCGCTAAAAATAAAGGACCATCCCTTATTGCAAATCTCAAGGCTCATATGACTGATCCTGACCGCCGTAAAGTTTTGAAGGGAGACCTCGTTAAATTACAGACTCAATACTCCCGTGCTAAACAGAAGGTGAAAAAGGATCAGTCCGTTTCAAAAGTTATAAACGCTTAAAGGTGATATATGACAACTGCAGTATCAAGGGGTATTGACTGGTTGCTCCGCTTGGACTATCCGTCCGAAACTTCCGAATTGGAACTAAAACTCCATTCAGGCAAAACCGTCAACGCATTCGAGATGATAGACGCTCTCGAAACTCTCCGAATTCTGTTTAATGATACTCGTCGATGTTCGTCTCCAATCTATAGAGGCGAAAAAGAATTTGATTTCATACACGATCTCAAGCAAGCAATTGAGGGTCAGTTTTTCGCAGGAGACGATCAAAAATCAAGCGCTCTTCTTCGTAGAAAGCACCGCTCTATGGTTATTTTGTTGATGAATCCGATCGTTGATCTATTTCTGCGATCCACACACGAAGAAGCCCTCGATAGTTATGATCAAGTAATTGATAAAGCTATTGACCAAATTACCGATAGTGAACACAATGCGACAGCAGATGATGCTTTTGTAGTTATGCACTTGATTCAACGCGAAGTTGCTCGCAGAAACAAGATTCAAGCATCAGTTGATGGAATTATGCGTCTTCGTCGAAGGAAGAGACGACGCAAAAAGAAATGATGCCCATAAATACCTCGGATAATTCCGAGGATATTAATACATGGGTACATTTGACTCACACGTAGACGCACCAAAAAAGCTGCAACAAGAAGGAGAGATGCTTGAAATCTTTCTCGAGCGAGTTGATGCAAACACTGGTGAAATTACGTGGGTAATTCCGCCTCCTGCAGACGGTTGCACATCTGATAATCAAGCATACAACGGTATCGTTATCGTTGCTAATACCGTTGCGAATGGTCCATCAAACTGGCCAGTAGATGGTACAGTTTATACCGCTGATCCGACCGTTGATACTGATCTCCACGCTGGGGATAAAATTGCTAGCGCACTCGTTGTTGGTGCTTTTTATAATGATAAGACAACAACATCTCTTACTGTAACAGGTCTTATTGCAAATACTGCTTATTTCTTTACCGCCCATGTTGTTGATAATGTTAATCGTTATCACAAGCAAGGCATGAGCACATATTCTCTCCCCTTTCTCTATAGACAACCTCAAATTGATTTGGGTGGTTATCAAGAAATACAAATTCGACCTAAAGGTAACCCAACAGACGCAACAGGTTTAGCGGCAGGCAGTCCAGCAACTCTTTACACTATTGATCTTATTGTTGACAATTCGGGGTTCAAACTTAATGTTAGAGGCGCCGAAGCTCAAACGTACAGTGAATTAGTTACCGAGATTAATCGCGAGATTTCATTAGCACAAAATCCGTTTCAAAGTACTATCGCTCCAAGCGCGGGAGCGTATTGGTTTGACAGCACTACTGGTAAACTTTTCCAGTGGGATGGATCACAACATAACGAAATTCCATTAATCACAGAATTAGTTGATCCAACAGATGTAACAGATGAATATTGGCTTGATGTAGACGACAACACTCTCTATATTCGAGACGGAGGGGTGTGGGATGTAGTAACAACAATCGATGCTGGTTTTGATCCAGCAGATCCACCTGCTAACTCATATTGGTCAGAACTAGATGGTTCATCACCTTCCCTTCCCGTAAGAGCACGGACTTGGGATGGAAGTGTATGGTGTGAAAGAACACTATTCTTACAAGATAAAGATCCTTCGTGTGCTCCTGACTTGGGTGCAAGTACGTATTGGTTTGACGAAAATACGTCCATGTTGTTTGTATGGAATACAACAACAAGTCAATGGGATCAAACAGAAGGAATTGCTTGGGATGTTGATCCACGCAGTCCAGCGGTTGGTACGTTTTGGTTTGACGATGATGATAATGAATTGTTTGAGAGAACAAATTCATCAACATGGACAGAACGAACAGTAATTGTTTCTGGAACTCAGCCTTCTTCAGCAACAATAGATGGAACATATTGGTTTGACACTATTAATCAACAATTATTCATTAAACAGGCTGGCAGTCCTCTTTGGGCACCACTTGATGCAATTATTTGGGGAACAGATCCAACTTCTACCGAATCATGTGATTTGTGGTTTGATACATCTTCATCTCCTCAAACTCTCAGGGTGTGGGATGCGGTCGATATCGAATGGGAATTAGTTGAAAGTTTTACAATCTCAACAACCGATCCATCACTACCACAAACAGTTCCTTCAGGAGCAGTTTGGGCACAAACTAGTGGAACATCTATTGTTTATTGGAGTTGGGACGGTTCACAATTTGTATTAATCGACTCATCAACGATTATCGAATCAACCACCGATCCAACTGATGTAGTAAATGGTGACGTGTGGCAAGATACAACTAATAACATTTTCTATGAGCGAGAATTAGGAGCATGGGTTGCAAAAGAAGTAATTGAATCAGCACAAGATCCAACATTACTAGTTGTTGGAACATTCTGGTATGATTCAACAAATAACACATTGAACATGTGGAATGGCGCTGCATGGGTTAATATATTATTCTCTTCGACAGCACTATTTCCAAAAGATAAAACATTATGGTTTAACACAACTTCTGAAATTTTGTTTGAATGGGATTCATCGTCTCTTCAGTGGGTTGTATCAACTCCGATAGCAGTTGCTACCCTTAATGATCGTAAAGGCTGCGCTAACGGTAATATTATTTTTACCACATCAAATCTTGGTAGCACTGGTGCTATTCTTGTTGGTGACACAACAATAACAGAAAATTTAACAACATTTGTTATAACAGCATTTAAAACAACAGGTACACTATGGGGCGCTCTTGTTGATAAAAATGTTTCAGCAAAACCAAACATAGTTGGTGTAGATGGATTAACGGGTGTTCCCTCTTCTGACACGTTAGGGGTTGGAACAGATGGAAGTGCAGATGAACGACGTGAACTAGCTGATAGCATTCGAATTCAGCTCGGTTATCCAACTGTGGAAGTTGAATTAACGAAAGTTCAACTTGATACAGCAATTCAAAAATCTCTTGAGGCTCTTCGTCAACGAAGTGCATCTGCCTATCGTCGAGTTTACTTTTTCTTGGATGCAAAAGTAAACGAACAGAATTATTTGATGACAAACGCTCGAGTTGGTTTTAACAAAATCGTTAATGTTATGGGTGTATGGAGAATTACTTCTGCATTCTTGAGTACTGTTCATGCAGCAGGTGTATATGGACAAACTATCTTACAACATTTGTATCACATGGGAACATACGATCTTGTTAGCTATCATCTAATTTCAGATTATATTGAACAACTTGAACAATTATTTGCAACACGTATAACATATACGTTTGATGAAGGCTCTCGTGAACTATTCTTGTTCCAACGATTCACTCGAGACGAAAAACTTTTACTTGATTGTGTAATGGAACGAACAGAACAAGAACTAATAACAGGCCGTTGGACAAAGAAATGGATTGAACGTTGGGCTCTTGGTGAAGCTAAAGTAATGTTATCACAGATTCGTGGTAAGTATGCTAATCTTCCAGGCGCTGGTGGTGGTGTTTCACTTAATGCAGCTGATTTGATGGCAGGCGCACAAGAAGACTTTGCCCGCTGTGATCAAGAGATTGATGACTTTGTTGTTAATGACGTTGAGAACTTGGGCATCGGTTCTGAGTTTATTATTGGCTAATGAAACTTTTCGAAATAAAAACGCTAGAAGAAGCAAGACACGCTGGTCATCCTATTCAGGGTAATAAAGTTACGATTCCAGTTACACTTCTTCTGAATGATTTACAGACTGTCGTTACTACTTTACTTTGGGGTGGCGATGAAGAAATAGCTAAAATAATGATGGACGATCCTAAAATAGTTAAGATGGTGTTTGATGCTATCAAAACAAGTTTTGAAAATGAGTTCTTCGAAGAATTTTTCAGCGGTCTTGGTGCTGGAGATATATTTGGAGAAAAGGAAGCAAAATATTTCCACAAATTGGCAGAAAGACTGGGAGACGATGATTATTAATCGTACTGACCACGTTCTCGTTGAACTTTAGCGACGTATGATGGATTCCTTCCACCACGTCTAAATTTTGTAAGTCCTATATTGTATGCGTGAAGTGTATCTTCTCGATTTCCAGTCTTTTTATAATAATGTTTAAGAATATTAACACCGTGTTCAATTTGTGATTGAACATCATCTAAACTTTCTGGATCAATATTCCAAACGCCTGGACGAACTTGCATCAACCCTCTAGCTGGATCTCTTCGAAGCGACGAAACTGACTTAGGATTAAAACTACTTTCAATTCCCACAACTGCTAATATATCTTCTGCTTTTGGGAATACTTCATCCTCGTGTTCAAACGCTAAATTAACAACTTCCTGAGCAAGGGTTAGTTTCACATGATAAGTTCGAGCAATGCTTCGAGCTAATTCGGTGCGACGTAATGTTGTTTTTGGATCCCCAATCTCGGGTTCAATTTTTGTGCTTGATAAATCAGACCGCCGGCCGTGTGATACTATTTCGTCAGATGGTTGTTCGTGTTGAGGTGGAGAGGACTTAGTTATAGCTGAAGGAGATAGAGCAGAAACACCCAATACACCTGCGGCTAGTGCGTTTCTCCACGCACTTTCATCTAGTTGATCTTTATATAGGATCTCATGTAACTTCATAACGAGTATTTATTACTCTTCACAGCATTTTGTTGTTCTGTTAACCATTGCAAGTTTTGAGGCACATGAAGACCCGATATATTCTCGCCTTGTAGTGGAATAATATGGTCTACAACACAGGTTTTGGGACAACACTCATAAAATAATTCTATTATTTTCCAATCCTCATTAGTCAACCACGAGGGTGTTCTATGTAGAACTGCTGCTCTTCGTTTTGAAATCTGGTTTGCGACCTTCCCAGCATTCTCTTTTCTCCACTTTTTTGAATAACTACTAGCGTGGTCTTTATTCAACTGATACCAATTTTTACAGGCTTGGATTGCTTTATTTCTATTGTGTTTTCTCCACTCACGGAATCGAGCATTAGCTATATCCTTATTTTTATTACGCCATTTAGCTGCCGTAATATTCGCTTTTTTTCTATTCGCCTTTTGCCATTCGTGTGATGTACTTCGTTGTTTACAGCACTCTAAGCACCCGTTTAAAAAGGATCGCTCACAAATATGACCGCGCTTACAAGGCACACCTGTAAAATATCTCAATAGCCCCCGTTCTTTTGCTTCTTTTCTACTGACGGTCTTCATAAATATATTTATGGCTACTACCGACTCTGAAAAAATAACTGCACCACCTTGTGAAACTCCTGAAGATTTGTCAGATTGCGCTGTTGTTGAACAGACAACTGTTCCATCAGGGTGTGTTGTGACGCCCTTTGGTATCAAATGTCCTGATACCAAACCGTCTGACGTGTGCAAGCCGTTTCAACTAAGCGAAAACGGCGATGAATGCTTAATCTCTGATTATGTTGAAGAATCGATCAATATTGGTGGTGCCGTACTTAATATATTTAAGCTGCTTGGTGTTCATGAACAAGGTCAGCTCACAGATCAAACAGGAAATGGTGTCGCCATTTCTGGTGGTGATACTATTAATTTTTCTGCAGCTAATGCATTTGATATGCTTATTTCTGCGTGGCGTTCACTACAGAAAGGACCTGGAGTAGTAGCATCATCGTATATCGGTTATGATTTCGGTATTATAAGATTAAATAATCTTCGCACAATGTACGGCGAACCTAAAGACGAAACTCGAGATGTTTCATCTCTTCGAATTAAGCAACTTACAAGCCCAGATAATCGAGCTACTCGTGTTCGTGTTGAGCGCTCACAAGATGGGGTAAAATGGTATGGTGTTGATGTTATTGACCTACCAGATTGTGACAAATTAGTCACAGTTAACTTTCGTCGATCAGTTCCATCTCGTTTTTGGAGGCTTCGTCCAGTTACTTTTAGTGGTGGTACCACAGATTTTTGGAGCGTTGTTGCTCTTGAATTAATCGATTTTGAACAAACAAATATAGCGAATGTACAAGATCGTTTATTCATAGAAAATAAAAATAGAGATTATCAAACACCAGCACTTTCTATTAAAGGTACATATGATTTAGTTGACACACAAACAGAACTGTCTCGTTTTGGCATTGAACTACCTTCACAAACTCTGTACATTTACGTCTCGTTTTCGCAAGTTGTTGGAACAGTTGGTCGTCCTCTTATCATAGGTGACGTCATAGAAATGCCAAGTGAAACTCAATTTTCCGCAACTTTGGAACCAATCAAAAAGTACATGGAAGTGACAGACGTTGGTTGGAGTACAGAAGGTTATACGCCTGGTTGGAAACCAACAATGCTTCGAATCATTGCAATGCCAATGATTGCATCTCAAGAGACGCAAGATATATTTGGAGATCTGGTTGGTCAAGTTGATTCATCAGGGTTGTTTAATACAGATGATGGACAGCATCCAATTTATCAAGATTACTCAGAAATCGCTCCAACGATTGAAGAACAAGCTGTTCAAAAATCCAAAGCACCTCAGCGGGGAGACAATGCTGGTAATGAAGTGCAACTATTTGAGCCAGAACAAATTCAAGCAGCTGCTGATATTGGTATTAGTATTCGAAAAATTGGACTTAATCCTCAAGGACTTTACGTTGAAGATGCTTTACCACCAAACGGTGAAGATTTTAGTATGGGTGATACGTTCCCTACAACACCATCTGACAAAGATTATCATCGATTGACATACAGTGGACTAGCTGAAGATGTTCCGGATCGGTTATATCGATTTTCAGATGCTAAAGGTCGATGGGTTTATCTTGAAACTGATAGACGCCACGAATTTGATGGACAAAAGAAGAAACTACAAGAATTTATTACATCACCATTTTCAGCATCAACTGATTTACCAGATTTGACAGAGGAAGAATAAGTACTAATATGACACAATTAATTGAAGATCCAGTTTATCATTACGAGGAAAGAATTCGTAATTATATTTTACAGTTTATGGCTGTGTTTGCAGGTATGAAAGTTCAAGTTGGAAAATTAGACGATCGAGAAGCCGCTTTAATTCCAGTTCATCTTGCTTATGGTGCTAAAGATAGAGTCGTAGCTAGTATCTTTAGCGAAAATACTCAAAATAAACCAATTCGTTTACCAGCAATGAGTGCATACATGTCTGGCATCGAAATGGCTCCTGATAAACGTAAAGGTGTTGGTGTAACACGCCGAGAAGTCTTTATGCCAGCGGGTGGACAGTTTCCTGATGATATTAAAACAATCGAACAGCTAATGCCTGTTCCTTATAATGCGTTGATGGATTTGTCAATTTTTACCTCTAATCGAGATGAACATCTTCAAATTCTTGAACAAATTTTAATGTTTTTTGATCCAATACTTCAAATTCAAATCAACGATGACACGTTTGATTGGACGAAAATTACGACGATTGAGCTTCTCAGTATCAACTATGAAGAAAACTATCCTTCTGGCACAGATCGTCGAATTATTCAAACAACTCTCTCGTTTATGGTCCCAATTTATGTGGCGGTTCCAGCAAAAATGAAAAATAATTGGATCAAAGAAATCAACCTACGAGTCGGCCTTGTTTCTCAGTCGACACAGGGATCCCACAATATTATTGCGGAACTAGACGATCTTGATTTTGAATACGAGAATATCTTCTCG
>SDBV01004108.1_pt1 | contig 21085 bp, 20 predicted proteins | sample 2277081 | NCBI WGS metagenome assembly SDBV01 (sample SAMN10402039, study PRJNA504765) | marine sediment metagenome | isolation source: marine sediment core GS10_PC15, 223 cmbsf | place: Arctic Ocean: Southern Knipovich Ridge | collected 2010 | reverse complement strand
CCGCAGTATCAACACCGCCGCTCAAGGCTAATCTTGGTCTCAGGATATCGGAGGTGTCCTTTGACATAATGAGCCAAGCTGTGCCAGCATTTGCAGCGGTTAACGTAGCCGAGAAGGTGCCCGGAAGGGACTCAGTACCAAGGTCTAAATCTAAGACATTTATTAAAGCCTGAGAGTTAGCATCCAGTGTGCCACCAAGTTTCAGGTTGGTGATTAACTGATTACCCATATCCCAAGCACCAGACAATGCCCTTGTGCCATCTGCCAGTACGTACTGTGCGTGGTCGTCATCAGTCAGCCCAGCAAGACTCCCGTGGTCTGTAGCCAATGAAGAATGAAATGTAGTTGTCCAAGGATATAAAATCTCTAGTGATGTTTGTCCTTCCTGAACAACAATCTTAGCTATCAGAACACCGTAATGTAGTGCTATATCAGGTAGGGAAGCGGGAACCCCAACCTCCTCCGCTTGGTTGATCGTGTAATTTCCCTGTCCGTAAACTATGAATAGATGCCCTCCATCTATATCACAATAGACCCAGTGTACAGCGTATCTGTTGGCTGTTAGATTAGCGAGTCCAGCGGTTACATCATTATACTGGGTATTATTTATGGTTGACTGACCTGTAACCTCAACCCAAGTAGAGCCACTATCAGTTGTGTGCCAAGTAGCCCAAACAGAACCATCAACAATGGTTGTGTGCCTACTCAGCCCCTCATATATTACACCCGGTGTGATTGAGAGTGCCAAGGAACCAGCATCAGAAGTAATCAATCCAGAAACACGATCAGCATCATGCATCTCAAGTAGACGCATATCTACTCTGTTGACCCTTCCTATTCCTATGGTACTTTCTTCATGGAATTGGAGGGTCGTTCCATCACGGAATATGGTGGCTATGTGGATATGATCTTGCTTGAAACCGTGAGTTATGATAGATGTGGTGGTTACAACTATCTGAGGAACACCACCATTGTAATCTAAGTAGACAAAGTTTGTAATTTGGTCGGTTAGAGATACGCTTGCATCAGCAGAGAAATCAAAGAACTTGCCTACTGCCAAATCAGAGTCAGTGGCTTTAGACCAAGCAGTTCCGGCAGCTACAGTAGCAGTCCCATCACCATTATCTGTGATACCTCCACCTGATAGAAGTGTCCTATCCCCGAAGAAGTTGATGTAGTCCTGAACATCATCATAGGTGGCAACTGGTAACTCAGAAACCTCAACGTCGGTTGCTTTTACCTCTTTAACATAGCTACCCATTAGTCTTCCACTGCCAGAATAGTGATTACCCCATTCTGACCAGCTACTTTATTCTTGAAATAGAGACAACTGATATCTACCTTGGTGATCCCTATAACACCACCGACTTCAACAGGAAAAACTTCTGCCTTAGCCTTACCCATCAGCATCTCATTGGTTTCAACTAGTATGATAATATCCCTGAGTATCTTAGATTCTGTCTCGAAACTAGTAGTACCATCATTAACCATGGTGAGTGTTTTGCTGTATACGGACCCGCCTTTGATTTTGACCGTAGCTTCAATACCCACTAGCTTTCTCCATTGTCTTCAACATGAGCATCAGACAAACTAGCAAGATGTAGCTTCATCTCGATCAACTCGCTAATCATTTCACGAAGCTGTTCTGCTTGAATTCCAAACTTCTCTCTCAGTAGTGCTTCCACTTCAATAGCCTCCTGTGCATGACTGGCAAAGGTTATGGTTACAAGACTAGACCCTGTTTCAAGATCTGTCAAGGGTAAGGTGAGTGGCCTTCCCTGTTTTCTAGGATAAAATTCTTCTCGTCTAGGCATCTAACTACCCCTGAGCAATCTTGTGTACTTGATAGCTTGGTTGAAGAATGCTGTTCTCTGTTCACCAGTGATATCTTGTCTTTGGGACTGGCCAGTATAGAACGCTAGCTGGGCTTGGTAAAAAGCAACAAGATTTCTTTGTGCTCCTTCTACAGTACGCACATTATCCGGAAGGACTGGTTTGTCCTCTGGAGGAGGGGTAACCTTACCTTCATCAAGAAGCTCTTTGAGGGATGGTACGGGTTCTGATACTGGTTGTTCATCCAGTGGGATACTTGAGGTATAGGATTTCGATGGACCATCAGCTATTACTGGAATATCAAAGTCTGAAACAACACCACCCAAACCTAGTTCGGTGGAGAATACCCCTCTATTGTAGCGATAGATTATTGAAGTAACCCGGGTAATAGCATCTGTCGGATAAACAGGAACACTGGTACCAAGTTCTTCAAACATCATATCTTGTGTTGCAGATGGTCCCGAAAAACTCCAACTTCCCCCAGAATCATTACTATTGACTCTAGTACCATCGGCATACAAATCTCCCGAACGTCGCCAAACTATGCGGTTAGAAATATCACCACTAGGCGCTCGTATACAGATAGCATATTGAGTCGAAGCATCAAGTATGGTTCCTGACCCTAGATCGATGCTAACAAAAGCCCCGGGAGAACTACCAAGGGTATCACCATTATAAGTACCGGAAGCTAGATCAGCCCCAATAGGAACACCACCACTAGTAGCCCTGATACTTGCTGTTATAGTTCCCGGTGAACCTGATTTATACAATTTAAGATTGACACTGGTAACAGAATGTCTTATGGATGGAGTAAATGTTTGTCCAACCCAGCCTGTACCATAAATATTAACACTGCCGGTCTCACCAGTATTGTTAGATTCAAAAGTAGCCATTATATTCCTCTTGAATCTGAGATGTCAATTTTGTCAAAGAGTTCGGGTTGAGGATCACAGAAAGGCAAGACCAGTCTACCCGCCAAGGTTTCTGACTTGTACCGAGACAGAATAGCTTCTGCCCTGTTCGTAGTATCTGATTCAGTTGTGATGAAAGGGGCTATGTGATACTCAATTATCTCATCGTAGTTTCCTGAGTATACATCACCTGTGAATTGGTCACTATCCCTGGCATGACCTGTGATAAGTGGGAAATCTGGCAATACATTCCAATACTTACCATCTTCATCTGGTAAGGGAGATTTGTTAGCGAAGACAACAATGTGATTTGGAATGAGAAGATTAGTCTTTTCAACATACTCCTTGGGATCTGTGTAGGTCAGTACAGCAGCATCACTAGTCTGTGGGAATATGATTGTGAAGTTGTTTCCACCATCATCCCGGAGATAGCACTTGGTCATACCCAGCATTCGGTAGATGATAGCTGCAGGACTTTCAAATTCGATGGGGTTGATAGTAACTACTGGTTTGAAGCTATTGATTATCCCATCAAGAGTACTAGAATCTGGTGTCAAGGTAGACCCAGCTTCATTCAGGGCTAGTTCGATCAATTCCATCACTGTGAGAATAGAGGTAAATGGAATATTGAAGTAAGGAGCTACAGATGTAGTGATGAAGTTGAACTCCCGGAGCTTATTCCATGTACCTTCGGCTTCAATAACATAGACCAACCTACCTTGAAGGGAGATAATGCTCCAGTTTTTCACAAACAGGGTGGGCAAAGCTTCTACATCGGTACCGTAACCCACTGAGAGGGTCATTGTCTTGCCTTGGAGGGTAGTAGAGTCCATTACCCTATCTGAATTGGCTAAGGCCATCACACAGCGACTACGGTAAGGCTCAAGGTGGTACTCATAGGAGATAATACGGGAGGTGTAATCTACACCACCGATATCAAGGTCAAGAAGTGGATTCCCAAACCCCGCTGCTATCGCATCGGTGATATCAGATCCGACAGTCCTCATCTAGCCCCCTAGTGGAAGATTGGGAGCTACTCCAAAAGCTGCCCCAAGGATAAGAATCAGTGGAGCAATGACCCATTTGACAAGAAGTGTGACGATTGGAGAGACTAAACTTTTCTGACCATTACTCCTACCATTCATTATAAGACCCTCGATTCGGAGAACACGGGTGTCTATCCCTCCAATCTGAGTCTTGAGATCATCCATCATGGTTGCCAGTTGTTTATTAGTTACAGCCACGATCACAAATCCTTATCTTGAATACCAGATTCTCAGTCCCATCTGAACATCATTGAACTTAATACCAGTTTCATCAGCTACAGCTTCATCCCACTGGAAGGCATATGTATCATTACCATCTACCTCAGAGGTAACATCAATAGTACCTAGGATAGTATCCCCACCTTCCCGGGTATCTTGAGCGAGAGTGAACTGGTCATCTACCAGATTGATGGCATCGATGAATGAACCAGCTGCATTTTCCTTTACCTGGATATCTTGAACTCCATCCAGCTTATTACCACCCGCAAAGGTATGACTTTCTATTGACCTGAATTTGAAGATAGCAATAGCACGAACAACTGTAGAACCTGCTGGAAGGTCTGCTACAACGACGCTGGGAAGTGTCTTGTCACCAGCAGCACCTGTAAGCGCAACTTCTTCCTGAGAGCTACTCCAGAAATCCATAGAATAAAGTTCAGCAACATTCGTTGGCTGTCCAATAGCTGTGTCTCTTCCAAAGGACATTGTATTTTCCTCCTTGTAGTACTAGGGGGTAGGAAACCTTAGCTCCCTACCCCCAGAGTTTCCAATTGCACCTAGCCTAAACTAGGCTTCGACGGTGGCATTCACGGGGTCGTAGGTAGCGCCGCAGTAGAAAGCAGAAGCGGTGTTCACGGAAGCGCCGATTGTAACGCACAGTGAGCAACCAGGCGGGACGATGAGCTTGCCATTGATGGGCACATTGAAGCCGGTACCCGGAGTGGCAGCGGCGAGGTATCCGGAACCGGGGCCGTAAGCATTCCAGCCGTTGGCGATGACAGTGGTATCAATGCCAGTCACGATTTCGCTGGATGCTGTAGGGGTTATTGCCGCTTTACCACTCATGCTGAACAGGGACAGGGCACCCAGGGTCGGAACAGCCTTCTGTGTGGTAATCATAACCCACAGATGTTCACCCACACCCACAGCGGTACCAAGCACACGGTAGCAGTGCAGGTCACTGACTACCATCAGTCGGGTGCCGTTGTTATAGACTTCCAGATGGGCGAGCGTAGTTGCCAATGAAGCCAGAGCTTCCGATGCTGTAGCAAGGAGGATGGTCCGACCTTCACCCCTGCGCCGGGTCTCCATGTACTCCGGGTTGCCCTGCCCCACAAGCAGGTTCCGCTGGGCATTCACGGCAACATCAGCCTCACTGGTGTTCCCATTGTAATTCTGGGTTCCTCGAATCTTGGTCTGCATTCTATCAGACCTCCTTTTTCTTTTTGTTACTGTGGCTCAGAACTTAATCCCAACCGTAATCACTACTCGATAGGCTACCCTCCTGTATTTGGTACCGAGATATCCGGATCGGAGTAAGGCATCCCTCCACCTATCTGCTCCAAGGAGTAGATAATGGTATCGAGGCTCACATCCAACCCCAAACTATCTCCGAAAGACTCGTCAAGGATATCCCGGTCAATAAGGGTACGAATCAGGATAGCCATGAGACCCGCTAGGGTGGTCACTGCAGCCACCTGAGCATGGGTAAGGGCGGGTATGTCAGCAGCCCTCAGAACGTCTGCTATGGCAATTCGCTTGGGAATATTGCCGCTACTGTTCTTGAGGACAATGAACCCGGCTTCAAACCCAATGTCGGAGATAGGTTCAGTACCCATTTCTATCCTCTCCCATGAGTTGCCAAGGCGATAACCAGATTGTCAATAGAAAGACCACTACCGTCAGCATCGGTTACAGCAATCTTGGCCCTGACATACCTTGCCGTGACCTTGACCAGTCTTTCCTGAGTATCAGGTGCTCTAGACCCGGTTAGGTCTACGAATCTGGTAAGTTCTACCCAGTTTGCAAGATCAGAACTTTGCTCGATAGAGACAATAGCTGAATCTCCACTAGCATCAAAGTCCTCGGCCTGATGCACTACTGCATAGAGTCCCTTTGCTGGAGACTTTCTCAGATCAAGTACAACACTACCACTAGTCCGGGTAGTAGAAGTGGGAGAGATATCGGCAGTGATTTCCGTGCCATCATGCAGTACGTTATTCTCGTCAAGCATTAGTCCCCTCCCTCTACTGCATTCCGGAGAACTGCGGCCAGTGGTTGGTCAGGCCCACAAGGACTTTGCCCCAATTGGAGCCTGCGCTAGGGATACTGCTGACACGAACGTACCTCTTCTGGGTTACGAATCGTACAGTGTAGATACCGTAGGACAAGGCTTGGGTAATGGATGAAATTGCCCCATTCATGGTACCTACACCAGTGGTCCCTGATGTGATAACCTCATCGACATCATCGAAGGTATCAGTAGCGGCATCAAGCTCAACCAGAAGATCACCAACACCACCAACTGTCTCCAGTGCCTTGTCATACCAGCGAATAGTCCCGGTATCACCGGTTGTTCCACCTGTAGCAGAAGCAGCTATATCCGCTTCGACAAACGCTGTGGTAGCTTGTATCCGAAGTCTCCGCACAAGAGCGAAAAGGGTGGGATAACTGGCAACATCCTTGAAGTCAGTAGAAACATGGTCAGAAGCCTGGATAGTGGCAGCAAGGGTATCTGCAGCGGCTGTCGGAACATCCGGGCAAACCATCACTCCAACAATTCCCATGATACCAGTCTTCCGGATATCCAGAACAACGGCACCATCACCATTTCTTGTTTCTGAGACAGCTATGGCTTCAGCATTATCGAGGTCAACCAGACCATCTCGAAGGATTGAATCAGCATCCAAAGGCATTTTCCTATACCTCCTTGTTTATTACCTGTTCCAAGCTACGCGGAGCTATCCGGAACGATGCCATAGAGCCTACCCATTGCCCGAGGGTTCACATCAGCCAAACCGTGAGGCCAATCCACACGGGTCCGGAAAACGGGCTTGGTCTGGAGTTCCCCGAGATCTCTGACCTCAAGCGGGTACATCTCAAGACCCCAGAAGGCATCACCAACACCGAACTTCGCGGCGTAGATGCTGGAACATTCCGTTCCACCCAAGGGCGCACCAGCAATGGTTTCGGTATTCAGGATAATTTCGGTAAGCTGGTCAGCCCGGACACCGATGTCCACCATCCTCGCACCCATGTACATGTCAACCCTGCGGTCAAACATATCACGGGTGGTGTCCAGAAGCTTCTCACGAAGAAGAAGGGAACGAACAGCCAGAAGCATCTTCTTGTTCATCAGAAGAACATCGGGGGTATGACCCATGATGGCATACATCAACTTGTTGAGGTCATCAAGGAAATTGAACCGAGTAGCCGCGCTGTTGTTGATACCGGTATCGGTGTCATTGCTAACGATCTTCTGGTCAACAAAACCCTCGTCAAAGAGGTCGTCAACTCGGAGCCGAAGACCCTTGAATTCCTCCGGGTCAACGGATGGATCACCGGCAATGAACTTCCAGTTGAACTGGTAGGCCGCACCTTTGAGCGCCATTGTCTGTTGAAGACCACGGGCATCGGCAATGGTATTTGCATTCCGGGCAATCACGACATCCGTGTCGATATCCAGCCCACCAAGAGCCAGACTTTCTACCTTCTGCTCCAGGTGACCAGTCGATTCCACGAAAGCTTCATTGACCTTTCTGTATCCGAAACTAGGCAAATCCTGGTAACGGACTATGGTCGTGGCAAGCTTGCCGATAGTCTCGAAAGGAATAACCTCCAGAAGGTTGACCTCCATTATCAGAGTATCGAGAACCGACTTACGAAGCGGGTCGGTTTCAATCTTTGACTGTTCTGCGAGAGTCCAAGCCATTGTACTTTTCCTCCTTGATTATCTATTGCTGGAAGCGTAGGCTGCTACCGCTAGTTGATTGGGAGTACCCTGCGGTACCGAACCTCCGCCCCCACCACCCAAATCAGGACCGGGTGGTTTTGGTTCATTTGGTTTGTCAGGCTCATTGGGCTTGACACCGAGAACCTCGATAGCTGCGTTCAATGCCTCTTCCGACATTGCATTGACCTTTTCCTCGGTCAACCCCGATTTGACAACGGTTGCCCGTTTCTCACCGAGGCTAGCATCGAGCTTCTCCTTCAGCGACGCATTGGCCTTGTCCAGTTCTTCTTTAACCTTAGCATGGTCCTCAGAACTTACCGCTGCATCAAGCTTCTCCTGAAGCTCCTTGGACTTGGTTCTCTCGGAATCCAGCTTGCCACCAATTGTTTCCTTCGTGGCTACATACTGATTCCAAGAGACATTTTCGGGGTGCTTCCCCGCTTCATCAGGCTGAACTCCAGCCTCTTCCGTGACTACCTTTTCTTCATCAGACACTTTCATGCCTCCTCATCTATTTGCCAATGTATACTGTTTTTCTCTTCTTGTCAAGGGGTTGGTTGTGTCCAATCTGCCCATGCACGATGCATTTTCTCTGTAATATCATATCTTTCAAACCAGAATCGAACCAATCGAAGCACTTCCTCTCCTTCTGGTGTACCCCTTCTAAACACCGATACCCTTTCCTTTTCCCAGAATAGGAGCATGGCTTCTTCCAGAATATGCCCTTTCCTCCAAGCAGTCTTTTCCTCATTGGTCATATCCAGAATAGCTTTCCACTGTGCCTCAGACTCCATGTAAAACTCTACCAATGGGTCAAAGCCTTCTCGCTCGGATATCATCATGGTAGGGAAATCTTTGGTCTGAGTACGAATAGTGCTTGCTAGATTAGCCACTGTAATGTAATTGCCCTTCTCATCCCATGTACCCATAGACAGAAAAACATCATGAATCTTGGTCTGAACTTTCTCAAAAGTAGTAGGATCAGAAGGAGGAGCACCCCAGAAAAATAACCTTCCTCTTTCCCACCAATCCAAATCTAGCTTATCCAATTCTTCTGGAGTATACTTCTCGTCAAACTTAGCCAATAGTTCTTTGACAAGTTGTCTATCACGATGTTCAACCATCTGTGCAGAATCCACCATATCCCACATTCTCTTATAGAAAGGAATCAGGGCATCGGCCAAACGCTCAGTGGATTTTGGAAGTCTGTTTCTAGCCAAATCCTTTCGTTCTTCATCGGCTAGAGGATTTGCCAAAGTAGCTATATCCCCTGTATAGGATGTTATATCCTGAACTATGCCAACAAACAAACCCCCAAAGGTCCAACCAAAAAGGATATCGGCATACCAATATGGGTTCCTATCCCTACCAGATATCACTCTCCACAAACCATCAAAAACAAGACTCATTGCAACCAATTTGAAAATATCGTCTACACCTTCCCTAGCCTCATCCCAAGTTGTTTCCTTCGCAAAAGCATTCTTGATCTTTTCTGACTGGAACCAGAGTCTTTGCCCATACCCACGGGGGAATACAAGCAGATTGAACATTGTAGTACCCATTTTACCTTGCTCGATAATACCCCTAGTAGCTCTACGGTACTTGAAATGGGTAATATCAGCCATTCGCTGGGCCACGTAGAAAGTAGCCATATCTGCCCCGGATACTTCCCTAAGACCCTTGATGCCTGCATCAAAATTGGTATCCGGTTGACCCAAAAAGTGAGTAAGCACATAATTTCTTTCTGTTGGACGAAGATGTCTAGCTCCAGATCGTTTAATCCACTTCTGCACATTTCTATCTACCAGATATCGAGCAGTAGCATTAGAAGCTTTCATCATAGAAGCATTAAAAGAAAGCATACGAGGAAAATAATCAGACCATTTGTAAGGACTGATCTTATCAGCAAACTTATTCAAGCGCCCCAAACCTTTGATTCCAGGCTCACCTACCATCAAATAATCCTGTTTCAAACCACCAAGCTGACTCACATGAACATCGAAGTATACCCTTCCTTTCTCCCTTAGTTCGAGGCTCATAGAGCGTCTTTTCACCAAGTATTTAACTAACTCAGTCCGATCAGGATGGAACAAGAATGCCTGAGCAGAATTTCTCATGGCTTTTAGGGGTTCCAAGAAAATAGCAGTCATGGATTGACGCCATCCCCTTATAGCAAGCTTCTCCCACCAGCCAAATCCTAGGCCAATATGCTGCAGACGCTCAATCCAGTTATCAAATCCTTTTTTGATAGTACTCCAATCTTCAAACTTGAGACTGGCTATACTCCAATACTCAGCTAGTGTATCCAGCTCTGGTTCAAGTCTCCACTGTATTTCCATCTGCTCGATATAAGTAGATAGCCTTATTAGAAGATTTGAATTGAACCCACTACCAGGATACTCAATAGAGTTCCTGCGAAGTAGATGACCTTTACCCCTGGTTGTATTCAAGCTGGTATTTCTTTTTATGCTCAACTCAGGAGAAGCTATAAACCTTGGGTCAAAACCTGTATTGATAACACCCCAATTTTTGTCATAGAGGTAATTCCATAGAACATCCAAATTACCCATCTGTTTCCACTGCATAGCTGCTTCTAATTCATTAGATAACCCAGCCTTAACAGCATCAGGGAATTCAGATTCAAAAGCTTCTTTGGTGCTTTCAGTACGCATGACTCGAAGATATCTCACTATTGGTTCATATGCTTTGTATATTTCCTGGACACGATCAGCCAGCATTTCTTCTGCTATGGTAAGACCCTCCGGTTTAGGGTTGTTCTCCATCTGATTCCGGTAGTTTATTTCTTGAGCCACTCTTTCCAGAGCTACTTCATCCTCCATGATATTCTTGTACAAAGGATCATTATGGATATCGTACATAACAATATCTTTCTGGGCTGTAGCTTCAGCATCTGCACTCTCTACTCTCCGCAGTATATCGTAGAAAGGACTACCCGTAAGCTCTTCCAAAAACTCCATGAAGTATTCCATATCAAAGATTTCTTTGGCACCGGAGAACTTGATCGAGGCATCAGGGAGTAATGCCAGAACTAACTTTGCTCGTAGTATAGGAGGTAGATTGTCCCAGCGCTTACCAAGAAGGTCTTTGGGAGGAATCCTAATATCTTTAGCTAATTTCTTGACAACATCTTCAATCTTCTTGATGCGATCTTTATCTCCTGACTCACGAGCTTCAAGATATCCATCTTGCAGTTTGTCTATAGTAGTTGCAGTTTTCTCTCTAGCATCTCTTATCTTTTTCGGGATAATAATAGCTTCTGCTATCTGGGGATTTTCCAGAGCTGATTCAACCCCAGCTTGTTCATCATCCCAATCCAATGTACGAGCACGACGACTGCGTAACATCGCTTCTTCGGGATCAAATTGTTCCCCGTAGCCTGTAGGAAAATCACCTTGATCGTTAGGGAAAATATCAGGTGTCTCTTCTACAACAGCTTCTATTTCAGATGCAGTTGATTGTGAGACTATCTCGATCTCGGCACCATCTTTGATCTTGTCATTAACAGCTTGGAACTCAGGACTCTCCCAAGCCCCATGAGCTTTATTTCTTAGAGCCATTATCGCAGCTTCTTCTGCAGTATACCTATGATCTTCGATAGGTCTAGATAATGCAAAATGCTCTTGGGTCATAATCTGCCCGGTCTGTGGCTCAAAGATTTCTACCCCACCCTCAATTGGAATCTCTACCCAAGCGTGTTTAATGGCAGTACCATCTGCATTGTGGACGGTACCATGAACCAAGATTGTATCTGGATGGGCTACTTGATATCTCCAAGCATCACGGTAGCATAGACCTTGCTTCTGAACCTTGACCTTGGGAGGTACAATGGTAGTAGGTTCTTCGACTTCTACTGGAGCAGCTTCTGCCACAGCCTCCGCTCTAACCTTCTCAGCTTCCTCAACCCATGTATCTACCAACCCCGGAAGTCTATCATTGATATCCCCATCCAGGGTCTTGAGAGTACCACTCCGTACCTTTGTCGCCTTGTCATTGTAGATGGCCGTGTATAAGGTTCTAGGGACGGGAGCGAGTATACCCTCTACAATGTCCACACCCGGGATTTCCTGTGCCATGGCAAGCTTGTTCACATAGGTGACTTGAATCTTGGATAGCTCCACCGTCACATCTGCAGAAGCTGGGATAGGCTCAGCCGGAGGAAGTGGTTTTCTGGACTTGGCCTTTTTCGGCTGCACAGGATTCAGAGCCTTAGTAGCTTTCTTCATCTTTGTAGTTAAAGCAGATATCTCATTCTCGATTTCCTGAACCGAAGTAGTTGCCCTCTCCACCTGACTATCATGCCGCTGGATAGCAGAAGGAGTATCATCCGGAACTACAGCCTGCTCCTTGGCCAGAATATCATGGGCATTTGCCAGATCTGTAATATACCCAGCCATTCGTTTCTCCATAGCTTCAAGCTGGGTCGAGGAATTGTTCTGAGGAGGCTGGGGTGTAACAGTAGCATTGACCGGCTTGGGTTTAACCTTCAGAGCCTTAATAGCCTTCCGGATTCGAGTAGCTACCTTCGGCTGATTGGTTCTTATCGCATCAGCCAGATCTATCTCCAGAGATTCTACAGCAATGGATAAGACTGTACCCTCTGAATTGGGGAAGCTATCCTTGACTACCCGGGCTTTATCAATAGCTTCAAGAGTTATAGAATCACTAGTAGTCGGGGTTGGCTCAGAAGGTATTACAGATACTTGTTCAGTAACAGGAACTTCAAGCTTGGCTATGTCAGCTACAAGCTTCTTACTTCTTGTAGTCAATTCACGCTTTTCTTTAGCGGTCAATTCAGTGATTTCAACAAGATTAAGACCACTGAGTTCATTTTTCAAACGAGCTAATTCTTCTATAGGTTCAACAACTGGCTCTGCAGTAAGAATCTCTCCAGCTTCTGCCGGTTCCATCTCATTAATCTGAGCCTGATCAAACCCCTTATCCTTGAGTTCAACTTCCATCTCATCCGAGATAATCACCGGGTCATCAGTCGGAGTCTCCTGTTCAACTATCTCCCCCGCATCCTGAGCTTCTTGGTAAGCTTCCAGAACAGCATTCTGAGCAGTGTCATCATCGATCACAATGGAAAAAGCAGCTTGTTCAGCATGAGGTTCTTCTAACCCAGCATCTTCCAGCAACTTCTTGGTGGTATCAATCTCCTCCCGCAATGTGGAAGGCAACCTCTTCTTCATGTTGGAGTAACTAGCCCCACCGCCAACCACGGCAAGAGGGAACACAGCCACCGCAGCTTGGATCAGCGCATCCGGAACATTATCAAATATCCCCCGAGACTCATCTACAGTCCTAACTACAGCATTCTGAACCATCTCCTGCAGACCTTCTTCAATGGTCTCAGTAGCCCAGATTTGTAGACCCTTAACAGTAGACTGCCCAACTATCTGCCTCTTGGTTAGGTCAACAGCAAGCTTGGTAGTGATTTCTTTGGTAAGCTCCTTCCGGAATAGCCTCATGAATGCCGGGGATATGGCCCTCAATTGCATAACACCGGGAAGAACCTCAATAGCCCCAATGATACCACCGCCTATCACAGCCAAAATATCTGCAGAATCCGGGTCAGCCCCAGAAGCTACCAAATCATCCTTGACACCTTGAATCTCCACAGGTGTCATCACTGCAGCACCAGCCAATGCCCCGGCCCAAACATTCCCACCAGTAGCTATTGTCGTGGCAGTACCCACAGCCAATGCCGCTACCATAATTGGTGCATTGGAGAAAATGGTATAGGCATACCAGAATGGGTCTTTGAGTAATTCCGGATTCTCTGTCACACTAACCAGATATTCCTGCCGGGGCTTAAACTGGGGATTCTTCTCCAACCACTCATCATGTTGAACCTTGATCTCATCCCCAGCTATCCGAAGACTTCTCTTCCAGCTTTCAATCTCGGCAATAGCAGCTTCCTTAGCTTTCTCATCACCGATGATTGTGTATGGTGCAGCCTTCTGGGAGATTGTCAGAATTGCATTCGGGATAGTCTCGGTGAAAGCTCTGCCTATATTGTTAAAAGCTTCCCGGGTACCAACATAGATAGCATCCCACAAATCCTTGAACCAGATTTGCTCATGTTCGATGCTAAGGACCGGCTGACCTTGAAGATTGAAGCCAAAAACCTGTCCACTGGCAAGCTGGTACCCCACCAGAATATCATCGATGTAGACTGTCCCATCATCCCGCAACTTAGCGGCAATCATCCCACCAGTCGTGTCATCAACAAGACTAATATTCTTCCCTTCAATTATGGCTATTTGCTCATGACGACGGAGAATAGCAGCTTTTGTTTCTTGTTCCGGAACAATACCCAACTCTTCGGCCCGAAGCTGAAAGAATTCATTTATCTTACCACGAAGGCTATCTGCTACAGGTGTTTCTGGTTCTTGAGATTCAAACACAGCCCGTAGTGCAGCAGAGACATCCTCAACACTCTTGGAAAAACCGATACTCGCAAAGACATCATTAGGGTTATGTGTTCCCTCTAAAAGCATAGCCTGTAAATCAGCTTCGGAAGCTGGAAGCTGAAGTGGGCTATGTGAGAAAACCTTACCACTGAGAATATCTTCAGGTGAAGAATTCAGTATAGCTTCAGTAACACGAGATAGATATCCTATCTCTTGATCCGTAAAATCATTATTCAATACCGGAAACAAGGTTGTTAGCTCCTCAATAGAGGAAATTGGTTTTCCTTGAAAAGCAAGCATTAAGATGTCTGTCTGAATTTCAGGCAGAAGCCGGGTAACTTTCTCTTTCCGAGCCAATTCGGTGAACTCTTGTATAAACTCGGAGGATTTAGTATTAAATTGTTCTGGTGTTAATGCAAACTCTAATCCAGGTTGTGTCCCTTCAGTAGAGAAGAAATCAGCCACATTGGACATAAAGGGCAAGGAGACTCGCCGTATCCCTCTTTCCACAGCCGAAGAAGCTTGCCAAGCATCAGCCGAGAACTTCTGGTTATAAGCCTCGGACAAAGCTGACTTCTGCTTGTTGAGTTCTGTCAGTCTAGCTCTATCTTGTTCAGTGAATAGAGTAGGAAATTTTGGGAATTCAATTGGATCTGGTTCCGGAATTGTTTGGACTACAGGTTCATCGGGCATCTCTATACTCCTGTCACAGAACTAACCGTTCCTCTGCCTATGGACCTACGAAGAGACTGGGGTGTGAATCCTCTTTCCTCTGGAGGACTAACCGAAGGATCAATCCTTGCCCGTTCAGCAGGACTACCTTCTTCAATCTGCTGATTAACCCTAGTAGAATCTATAGCATTTGGTAAGCCATTGGCAGGCTGCCCAAATTGAGCTTCCATATTTGCTGCAGCCCTTCTGAATATACCAGCCTGCCTAGAATCTCCCCGGCTAACAAGGTAATCTGCATGGACATAATACCCAGCCACAAGCTCAATCTGTTTTGTCATCTCATGGTTAAGTACCCGATCCAAAGACCTCCGACGCTTGATACCTTGTGGATCGGTAAGCTTGTAGACTTCAGTGATAAGAGTAGTCTCATCAACGTGCTTCTCCATCATGTTAGCCACGGTAGCACGTTCCATCCAATCCTTCGGTGTAGCGATATCACTCTTGACCTCGACGTACACATCCTCCGGAATATCTTCGGGTTTCAGATCTTCAAGAAATTGACCCTTGACCACAAAGACCTTCCCACCTTTCCTAACATTGTCCAGCCAAAAGCTATCTGCCTCGGAGAACACAAAGTTCTTACCATCCATGTACGGTGATAAGATCTGATTCGCACTTGCCGAAGCCAGAAGGGATAGAGTATATCCAGCATTCCTACCTTCCATCATGCCAAACACGGCATCATTGAAACTACCCTTCTGCATCTCCCTTCGTGTTTCGGCAAGACTAGCCTGAATCTCAATAGGGATAGAAGCAGGCGGGAGTCTTTGTAACCCTGTCTCACCTGGAAGATAATGAAACAAAGCTCCTCGATCACGAAGCTGTTCAGGTGTAGCCTGTGCACTACCCGAGAACTCCTGGATAATTGGCTGTGCCGTATCCCGAAGAATCTGAGTAACCATACTCTTCCACTTATTAAAGCTTCTGGTCACAGCTTCATTGACTTCAAAAATCCCTCTTCCGGACAATCTTCGCCAATCTCTAAAATTGGAAGTAGCTGCAGTAACCGTATTCCCGGTATTGGATAGAGAACCCTTATCTGGAAATCCAGCTACTGGTGCAGCCATGATCTTCATGTCCGGACGTTCAACCCACCCGGTCACATCCCGACTATTGATGAGAATCATGTTCCACATCTTCTCACCTTGCATCAGGAAATAATCATCGATAATGACATTACCATCCCCGTCAAATCCGGGATTGTATGTCCATCCATTCTGATCTGCCTTGATAACCGCTTCCTTCTGGGTAGTAGGATATGAATGCACAAGACTATCCATCCGGTTGTTAGCATACATAGGGTAGGTGTCGAAAGGTGACCAAATCTGGGGTCTGAGTAATCCGGTAGCAGGATCATACTGCATTGCCACAGAATACCATCCAAGGATCAGGAGGTAAAAAGCCAGCTCATCCTTGAATGATTGATCCCCACCAGCCCGTCTACCTCGATCAACCTGATTCCACATGGATTCACACCCACGATGAATCTTAGCCCTCTTGTCCAATTCCAAAGCAGACTCATTAGCTATGGAAGTCAGGTGGGATAGCTCTCCTGTAGTAGTGAGGAAATGAGCCATATTGTAGAAAGTCTGGGGTTCATTGGACACATAGGTCTCCATGCCCTTTGATGCAAGTTCATCAATGAGAATCAGAAGGTGGAACCAGTCCCTGAATTTCAGATTCCTCTGAACCCAGAAATGCTTATTATGCTGAATCCTCTGAACAACCTTAGCAACATCATCTGCAGATGCTAATACCATGATAGCCTCCTAGTCCCACCCTTTTCCAGAATAGCCCGGAATTGAACCTCGATACCCTTGGGCTATTCCAGTTATGTTTCTCACGGCGCAGGAAATCATCAAGGCAATAGCCAAGTCATCAAAGGACTGGGCCGTTGGCTTCATCTTTATGTACCTGTAGCTACGAAGCTGCCTCACCAGATTCGCATCCCAGATTTTCAACTGGGGAAGTCTATCCCTCAGTGCCGTTCGCATATGACCCTTGGTCTGTTCGTCAGTCCACCATCCCAGCTTCTTGGTTATCTTACCAGTAAGGTAATCCCTCTGTCTGTAGATATGAGGGTAATGATCTACACCGGACACTGTACCCTCAGACTCGAGATTACTCCTACCAGCTAGAATAGCCAATACAGCATACCCGGTAAAATTCCTCTCTGGAGCAATTTCCGCCATGTTATAATGCACAGCCATCTTCTTCAAGATACCGGCAAAGACATTTGGCTCCACCCGGGCTTGAAAGGTAGCCACCACTTGCCATAGGTCATCCAACACACAAGCCGCCGAAAATGAACCGGTAGGGCTTCCCGCCGATGTATCCGCGCCGATGGTGTAGTGACGACTACCGGACGTGTCGGGGGGTATCCATTCCGTCCACCCGTCCGGGTGCAATGTGCCTTCATAACATCCCCCGGCTAGGCTAGTGATTATAGCGGTATCAAACACAGGATCTCCGACTGTGATAAAGCAGCTAACTTCATCCTCTGGAAACTCCTGCCAGAACAAACCCTGCTTCTCACCAATCTTCCACCTTCGCCAGCGGAGCTGGTCTTCTTGTATCTCAGGATTATTAGCTACTAGTTCTTCTTCTTCTACTGAGTAACTAAGTTCAAATCGATCTTGAGGTAGAGCATACTCAGAATCATAAGGAATTCGGTAATCATCAGTCCACCACCAAGGAAAAAAGAAGGGTTTGTAAGGGGACTTACCCTCTCTTGCTCTAGTCCACTTCTCATGAAAGGCATTGCCCTCGCCATTCGGAGTACATTCGATAGTAAGCTCCCCGGTCATAGGCACCGCATCTTCTACACCATTAAGAATCTTCTCCCCATCCTCATAGAAAGCAAGCTCGGAAAGGAGTGCCTTTCTGATAGTGTCCCCACGACCAAAACCTCTCGATCCAGCAGTACCAATGTAAATGGATGAGTGCATATCAGGAAAGGATTTCTCAGTCCGAGATTCCGCACCTATCCTAGGCTTAGGTTCATCCATCCCATCATAGTAGAATTGCACACGATCAAGAAGTCTTTGAGTAGCTCTACCCTCATGAGATACAACTGCGCATTCTGTATGATGGACAAAAATGCAATCAATGAACATATCAGCCAAGATACCGGAAGACCACCCTCCCTGCCTGTGCTTGAGAATGATATTCCGGTTCGTCTTGTTCCGATAGAAATATCTCTGACCCCGATTGAAATTGAAGGGGACCACCTGGCCCTCTTTGTTGTCAATCTTGACCAGACCACCGATGAGTTGAATTCGCTGGTCAGCAGAGAGTACAACCGAACTAATCACAGAACCCCCTAGAGTCCCTTACGTAGTCGTCTCCGTAGCTTGTGGACTGTCTTCCTGACCGATCTCGACAACAACATCTTCCGGACGTTGGCCCTCCGGGATACGATTAGCTTCTGGGATCTCTGTTGAGCCATCACCCACCCCCGGTTGGATAACATTGAAGATAGCTGCCATCTTCTGTTCCCAAGTCAAATTGATAGTCGGTACCAAATCCAGATCATTAATAAGCTTGGAGTAAACCTCTCTTGCCAGATTGGTCTTGAGAATAACATACTCCCCTGTTTCCAACTCCCGAATCATCTGCTTGACAATTTTACCTTCCAGAATCACGGCATCAAGCTGATTATCCCTCCGCAACATCTGGATAGCTTCATGTTTGTAGTCAACTGTGAAGTTGTCTATCTGGCGATGGAGTGCAACGAAGGGAGTGTTGTGCATCCAGGAATTGTAAGTCCCGGTAACAACCTTAGCCATTTTCCGTGCAGTAGCCGAATCCACATCAGCCACACGCAGGAGAAAGTAGTGCCTTCTCTTCCCGGTAAGGTGTTTGACCTCTTCTGCTAATCCCATAATCCCTAACCTAGCATGAGAATCTTCACTTTGTCAATAGTGAGTATGCAGGCCCGTTGATCCATGACCCATCGGACCTGACAATCCGTAAGATTAAAGTTGACAATACATTCAATAAATGCTAGACTTGGGTAGGAATTAGAACTAGATTCCTACACACAAGATTCAAAAATAGTAGCTACAACATTATTCTATAATACTAAGGAATATCTAATTATGAGACTCTATGTAGCCAAGAATGATAATAGGGAATGTTTACACTGTAAAACATTTATCCTCTATGGAGAAGATTATGTGTGGAATTTCTCCTACAATGCCAAGCGGGTTTTCTACTTTCATATTGCATGCTACCAACATTGGTTTCTCAGAATCTTTAAGGAAAAAGTTGACAAGTGGAGAGAAGAAAAAAACCCTCCTACAAAACGTGGTCGACCACCTAAGTACAAAGATGGCAAAGAAGTCCATCGATTGAAAGTACTCAGAAGGTATCACGAGAACAAAGGACACAAAGATGCCGTTGATGATTTAGATAAGAAGATAAGTGAAAGCTAGGCATAGGACATCAAAATACTATTAGTATACTAAGTTGACCCTAGCTTTATTGAAAAGGAGTTACAATGCCTCTCTACGAATACCGCTGCGGTAGGAAACACACTACTGAAAAGATTCGACCTATGGAAGATCGGGATTGCCCCATTGTATGTCCGGAATGCAGACAACTCTACAACTATGACAACTATGCAAGAAGGATAATGTCCACATACTCATTCCAGTTCTCCCAGTTCTTGCAAGAGCTTGAGGCAGGGACAATAATCTAATGCTTGCCAATGCAGCTAGTGAACAAGAATTCCGTGAGCTTATGATGAATAGGCCAGTACGTGCAGAAGGTAATGCCTTCCACTACAATGCTGTTGATGAAGTTGGTAGGTATCATGTTGCTGTTGATCCTGCAGCACCTGAACACACTACTGTCTACTGGGCCAAGCCACAAAATGCTACTGGACCTTGGGAATTCAAAGTAGAAAGCAGGGATGCTCAGTTTGCTCCTATACTAGAAGGGCTAACCATACGTAATCTCAGGGTTCACAACCGAAGACTGGAAACCTGGGAGCTTGAAGCTATCTACAATAGAGAAAGGGATCAATATGATGCCAGCTTCTTTCGAGGCTATGATCTCCCAGTTGCAGAACCTCTACCTGATGATGAGATCCTTGCCGAGCTTGAGATCAACAACTGGCCTTGCGGGTATGAGATCCATTGAGGATACTCGATTTATGCTGCTCTGCCGGTGGATCAGCTATGGGACTTCACCGCGCTGGGCATGAGATTGTAGGTATTGACATCAGACCTCAACCAAATTACCCCTTTGAATTCTACCAAGCAGATGCCCTAACAGTTTCATTAGAAGGCTTTGATGCATATTGGGCAAGCCCACCATGTCAAGCCTATGTAGATACCAACGCTAGGGGAAGAAAAGAGACATCTCATCCTCGTTTGATTGAACCTATACGAAGACGACTGTGGGCTACAGGAAAACCATACATCATAGAGAACATACCCGGAGCACCACTACTCAAACCAATAAGACTCTGTGGAACTATGTTCGGACTCAGGGTACTCCGACATCGCCATTTTGAGTGTTGGCCTCCTTTCTTCTATCCAATACCTGATTGTAACCACTGGGGTACAGTAGCTCACGGTGATTTTGTGGGCGTGTATGCAATGGGCGGGAAAGGTCCACGCCACGGAAGAGGTATCCGAGAACCCGGCTCTAGACCAGCAACTGTTACTGCAGCCGAAGCAATGGGTATAGATTGGATGACACACAAGGAACTCACACAAGCAATCCCACCTGCCTATTCCGAATTCTTGGCCCCTTCACTTCAAACACAGCTCTAATCACAGCTCTCTCCCAAGACTCCCATTTTCTGCTAATTCTCAGTAGTTCAGTACAACCAGTACTGAATCACTTCTCGCCATTTTTGGAAATCCTATACTAGTCCCACTTCGCGATAACACACATCAATATGACCAGTGGGTGGGGGGGTACCCCCGGCACCTTGACTATCAGGGTGGTTTTGTGGTAAGAGATTCAGTAGCACGAATGTTCTAGTGGCCTGGGCATGAAAAAACCCCCCGGCCCTAGTAACCAGGGGGTCTTTCGTTTTGGTGTGCAGGTTGGGGATCGTGGTGTGTCTAGACGGTGTAGTCGGTTACGGTGTAAGCGTCCAAGATGTATCCCTCGCGGTGAAGTAGCCTTACCGCCGAATCACCAGCGGTAACATGCTTGATG
>SDBV01004107.1_pt1 | contig 21089 bp, 24 predicted proteins | sample 2277081 | NCBI WGS metagenome assembly SDBV01 (sample SAMN10402039, study PRJNA504765) | marine sediment metagenome | isolation source: marine sediment core GS10_PC15, 223 cmbsf | place: Arctic Ocean: Southern Knipovich Ridge | collected 2010 | reverse complement strand
TTCCGCCTCTTCGAGGTAGTGCGTCGTCAACACAATGGTGCTTCCCTGTCCGTGCAATTGTCTAATAAATGTCCACAACGACTGTCGCAGCTCGACATCGACCCCCGCCGTGGGTTCATCCAGCACCACGACCTCGGGTTTATGCACCAATGCCTGCGCCACCAGCACGCGACGCTTCATGCCCCCGGACAGGGAACGCATATTGGCATCTGCCTTGTCACCCAGTTTCAGCCCATCGATCAGCTGGTCTACCCAAGCCCAGGAGGACTTACCCAGACCGAAGTAACCGGCCTGTATGCGCAGGACCTCGCGCACAGTAAAAAAGGGATCAAACACCAGCTCCTGTGGCACCACTCCCAGATGCTGCCGCGATTGCCGATAGTCACGCACAACGTCGTGGCCAAGAACAGTAATCGTACCGCTATCTGCACGCGTGAGCCCGGAAATGATGTTAATGAGAGTGGACTTGCCTGCCCCGTTGGGACCAAGTAATCCAAAGAATTCGCCGCGATCGACTTCGAAATCAACGCCGGCAAGGGCCTGTACATCGCCGAATCGTTTCTTCACGCCGGCAATGGAGATAGCCGCTGTCACGGAATTGCGCCTCAGTTAATTAACAATTGGGCAAGACCATTAACGCGAATAAAGTCTTCAACCTGAACCGGGATATTGATGAACCTGAGTTCGCCACCTAGCGCACGGACATCACCAACCCACTGCAACAACAGCGCCAGCCCGGCACTATCGGAATGTGAAACACCCGAGAGGTCAACAACAATTGGTATTTCCTCTGAGACTGCCCAAATCTTTATTAACGCGGCCAACGCCGGCACGGTTGCAAAGGTCAAGGCACCCTTCACCTGCAACGGGCCTCCGTTATCCTCGATGGTCGCCGCCTGACTTTGTCTAGCCATTGCTGTTTCCTGTTTGTGCATTTCTCACGGCATCCCTGATTGCTTTGGCATTTTGAGCAGTGAGATTCTTAATTAAGGCGTCGAGACCCTCACGCTGAATGCGTGTGGCATAGACCTTGCGATAATTTGCCACCAGGCTGACGCCCTCGATAGTCAGATCAAATATCTTCCAGCCAGGATGCCGATTATAGAAAGTATAATATAGGGCGATATTGGGCTCCCCGGTTTTTTGCTTGATTTCTGTTTTCACTACGGTGATTTTGTCATCCGGCTTGCCGGTATAAGGCAGCTCCACAATTTCCTGGTCCGTATATTTCAACAGTGCCGTGGCATAAATTCTTACCAGCAGCTTGCGAAATTCTGTTGTAAAGACCGAACGCTGCGCCTCACTGGCGCGACGCCAGTGTATACCCAGAACCCACTGTGACATTTTGCGAAAATCAAAATGGGGCAGAATTTTCTCGTCCACCATATCGTATAGACGGTTCTTGTCTGCTGTGTAATACGGCTTCCTGGTCTTGAGTAGATTCAATATTTCGGCAGTGGTGAAACGCACCAGCTCATCGGGTGTGGCCTCTGCCTGCACCACTGGCGTCAGACCGATCATGGCGGCAACCGCAACTGTATGGACCCATTTCAACAACATGCCTATAACCTCTCTGCTTTAATTCGCCATCAATTTGATTGGCCGGTTCCGGACCCTTCCGTCATTTTGACCATGAATTGCCCGATCAGGTTCTCCAGCACCAATGCCGACTGCGTCAACTGGATTTCATCGCCATGGCGCAGGTATTCTTCACTGCCGCCCGGCTCAATACCAATGTATTGCTCGCCCAACAGGCCCGAGGTCAGGATAGAGGCACTGGCGTCGCTTGGTATATTTTTGTAACGGCCATCGATCGATAGGGTCACCAGCGCTCGATAGCTATCGTGATCGAAATTAATCTCTGCCACCCTGCCGATGCGCACACCAGCAATAGTGATGGGCGACTTCACCTTGAGTCCACCAATATTGTTGAAGCGGGCCTTCAGTTGATAAGGATCAGAAACCTCCGTGCTGCCGACATCGCCTACCTGAAACGCCAGCATGGCAAGGGCCGCCAGACCCGAGGCAATAAAAATTCCAACCCACAACTCAAGCATGCTTTTCTTTTGCATATTACGCGCCTCCCAAGGTTAGTGAGGTAATAATAAAATCCAGCGTCAGTACAGCGAGGGAGGAATACACAACCGTGTGATTGGTCGCACGACTCACCCCTTCTGATGTCGGCACTGCATCATAACCTTCAAAAACAGCGATCCAGCTTATGGTAAATCCAAACACCACACTCTTGGTCAATCCATTCAGAATATCATCATAGAAATCGACACCATTCTGCATTTGCGACCAGTAGGCGCCGCTATCCAGCCCCATCAGACCGACTCCCACCAGATGGCCGCCCAACACCCCGACGGCGCTGAACATGGTTGTCAGCAGGGGCAGGGCGATAATGCCGGCAAAGAATCGCGGTGCCATCACCCGATTGATCGGGTTCACTGCCATCATTTCCATACCGGCAAGTTGCTCTGTCGCCTTCATCAAGCCGATTTCCGCCGTTAACGCCGACCCGGCCCGGCCGGCAAACAACAGGGCAGTCACCACCGGACCCAGCTCACGAACCAGCGATAATGCCACCAGCAGACCGAGGCTGTCCTCGGCGCCAAAATTGACCAAAGTGTTGTATCCCTGCAACGCCAACACCATGCCAACGAACAGACCGGATACCAGTATTATAAGCAGTGTTAGCACACCAACATTGAACACTTGCTGAACGATCAGCGAGAAACGAGGTACCAGATACCAGGTCCCCAGCAGGATTTCATAGAGAAAAACGGTGGCACGTCCCAGCCGGCGCAGCATGGCAAGCGTCATACGACCGATGCGCCGCAATCTGTCGACAGTGACTACTGACAGAAACCAATCGGTGAGCTTGCCTTTCAGCAGTACCACCCGTTTGCCTGCGAGCCTATTCATTTTCGGCCGCCTGTCCGTTGACCGATTGATTGACGTCAAGCGCGAGCAGATCCTGAACATAATCCGGTGCCGGATGCTGGTACGGCACTGGCCCATCGGGTAAACCTTGCATAAACTGGCGAACATGTTCGGAACCGGACTGCAGTACCTCTGCCGGTGAACCCTCTCCTATGATTCGCCCTTCGCCCACCAGGTAAGCGTAATCCGAAATGGCGCAGGTATCGGCAACGTCGTGGGATACGACGATGGATGTAATACCCAGCACCTGGTTGAGTTCCTTGATGAGCTTGGCAATCACTCCCTTGGAGATGGGATCCAGCCCGGTAAACGGTTCGTCGTACATTATCATCATCGGTTCGAGAGCGATGGCGCGCGCCAGGGCGGCACGCCGCGCCATACCACCGGAAAGCTCCGACGGCATCAAGTCCCAGGCACCACGCAATCCCACCCGTTCCAGCTTCATCAGCACGACTTTGCGCAGTAATGATTCCGGTAACTGTGTATGCTCCCGAATCGGGAACGCCACGTTCTCGAACACAGATAAATCGGTTAGCAGCGCACCGGACTGGAACAACATGCCCATGCGCTTGCGCAAAGCGAAGAGTTCCTTTTTGCTCAAGTCGGGGACCGACATGCCATCGACCATCAGACTTCCGGAATCGGGTTTGATGCGACCGCCAATGAGGTTCAGCAAGGTGGTCTTGCCGCAACCACTGCCTCCCATGATAGCGACCACCTTGCCCCGGGGAATGGTCAGGGACAGGTGGTCAATAACGAGTCTGTCGCCGTAACTGAAGCTGACATCCCGAATCTCAACAACGGCGTTGCTGCTTGTCTCCAACGGCGGTTCCTTTGCGTTTATTTTTACCGATCCTGACTGGATCAATGTAACACGGAATCTCCTGAGCGCGCGCTATAGCCCACACCTGAAAACACGCCCAAACACAGAATCGATGCGCCATCATAATCAGACCGGTTAGACACCGAGCATTTCAGCAATAATGCGTGCCTGACTCGCGGCCGCGGACGTTTTCAAAAACAACCCGGTCAAACCGTGACTTTGCTGCATCCATTCTTCCAAGGCTTCAATTATATGTCTATGAGCCCTGGGAGTTTCCTCATCACTCAGCACAAGCATTAATGCTCCACCAGTGGTGGGCTCATCATCACATTCAGGATGCCAGCACAAACCAATATTGTTATCGGCCATTAATCGTATCAGCTGTTCCGAAGCCCCGGATTCGTGCTCAAAGTCGATACAAAGAGGACCGTGCTCCTGCAACAGCTTGACCTTGGCCGGTAATCGAGCCACCCCCTGACTTGTGGCCTCGCCTAACGGCAAATAGAAACCACCGAGCCGCGAATACAGGGATGAAATTCCGTTGAGAAACGCCTGCAACAATTCCGTACCCGTATCTTCCAGACAGGTTTCGGGTATCTCGACAACAAAGCGAAACGATTCGTCACAGTCCTCCAACAATTCCGATAGCGCATCCTCATCATACGTCCGGAAGTGGTCGGCTGGCACAAGTACCGAGCGATGGTCGTTACTGTAGTAAGCGAAACGCCAGTCATCGGGCAAGTCGTCCGGATAGTAGTCGACCACCCAGTCATTGTGGTCCCAACCTGTCGTGCCAACCATTAATTCTTTTGTCATTGGCTCACGTTACCTGTCAATTCCAAGCTACCGGATACTGTACTGACGGGCCAGAGCCGATGCAATGCTGAAGTAATTTCTGTCCGCTTTCGCTATACTCAATCGCTATCCAAAACTACCGGTTGTTGCACATTTACTATGACGGAAACGTCTTTCCAGAAGCTGGGCAAGAACGTTATCGCCCTCGAGGCCGAGGCAGTCGCTGCCCTTTCTGATCGCATTAATTCAGAGTTTGTTCGCGCCTGCGAAACCATACTCAATTGTACCGGTCGTGTCGTGGTCGTGGGCATGGGCAAGTCAGGCCACATCGGCGGCAAGATCGCCGCCACCCTGGCCAGTACCGGCACCCCGGCATTCTTTGTTCATCCCGGTGAGGCCAGCCACGGCGATCTTGGAATGATTACCCCGGATGATATCGTATTGGCGCTCTCCAACTCGGGCTCGACAACGGAAATCCTGACCATCCTGCCAATGATCAAGCGCATGGGAGTAAAACTCATATCCATGACAGGCAATATCTCATCAGAACTTGCTCGCCAGTCTGACGTCGTGTTGGATATCAGTGTCGCCAAAGAGGCCTGCCCACTCAATCTGACACCGACCTCAAGCACCACCGCCACCCTGGCCATGGGAGATGCGTTGGCGGTAGCCCTGCTGAAATCCCGTAACTTTACGGAAGAGGATTTTGCGCGCTCACACCCCGGTGGCCAACTTGGACGACGACTGCTGCTCTATGTAAAAGATATTATGCACAGCGGCGACCAGTTGCCCATCGTCAATGAAGATGTATCGCTGAAGGATGCCCTGCTGGAAATGTCGAGCAAATCACTGGGGATGACGGCGATTGTGGATAAAGGCAATCGCCTCAAGGGAATCTATACCGACGGCGATTTACGACGCACGCTTGAACAGGGCGTGGATGTCTACAGTGCGGGAATTAAAGATGTCATGACCTCGAATCCCGTCACAACCGGTGCCGATATACTGGCGGCGGAAGCGGTACAGCTAATGCAAACAAAAAAAATAAATGGTCTGTTCGCTGTGGATGACAGTGGTCGCGTACTGGGTGCTCTCAACATGCATGACCTGTTGAGAGCAGGAATTATCTGATGTCAGATAACCACTCGCGCCCGATCGTGCCTGCCAACCTGGCACCCATGTTTGAAATCGATGAAGCCGTCATCATACGCGCACAGAAGATCAAACTTGCCATTTTTGATGTCGATGGAGTTCTCACCACTGGTGCGTTATTTCTGGGTGATGACGGACAGGAATACAAGGCCTTTAATTCGCGCGACGGGCTCGGTATGAAAATGCTGGCGGCCAATGGTGTCGATACGGCCATCATTACCGGCCGTATGTCCAGAGTTGTCGAGCATCGGGCCAACGACATCAAGATCAGGCATCTTTACCAGGGCGCTCTGGAAAAACTGCCGGTATATGAAAAGCTGATCACGGATCTCGGTCTGCAGCACGATGAGGTGGCCTTCGTCGGCGATGACATTGTTGATCTTCCAATTATGCTGCGCGTCGGCCTGTCGGTGGCGGTGGCCGATGGCCACCCCCTGGTCAAGGAGCACTCACACTGGATTACCCCCAGCAACGGTGGTTGTGGCGCTGCACGGGAATTCTGTGAAATGATGATGTTTGCTCAAGGCAACTATGCCGAGGAAATGAAGCGCTACCTTTGAAAAAGTCGCATAACGAAAACGCAACTTCCGGCCGCTAATGGATAGAAAGCGCCTTGCCATTGTCTCTGCTGTATTGGTTTTTACCGTCTTTCTCTGGTGGCTTTCAACCACCCTGCGCCTGCCCGATCGGCCCATTGTCACCGGCAGTCCTGCCACGCCAGACTATATTATTGATGGCCTGCATGTCGTTCAAATGAACATAAATGGAAAAAAGAAATTCAGTCTGTCCGCAAAACGTTTGACACATTATCCAAAGGAAGGGCTGGCGCGTCTGGACAACGCCTACCTCGTGCAATATCTGCGCGATGGCATCACAATACATACCAGCGCCGACAGAGCGCGATACCCGGATAGTGGTCTGGAACTTTATATGGAAAAGAACGTTCGTATTATTCGCAAAAGAAATGGCGATGTGCTGAGCGACATTCGTTCAGATTCAACACGTGTCATCTTGCAATAACCCGATGCCTTGGCCCCTACCCGGATAGCATGTCGAAAACAAATAATCTGATTTCCGAAATTTCCGCGCAGGCAGGCAGTAACCCACAGTGCTGGTTATTGCTAATTGTGATGTCGGCAATCTCACCGCTCACCTATGGTGGGGACAATCCGATCTATTTGCGCGCTCAACACATCACCGTGGATCAGCGGACAGGGCTATCCACTTACCAGGGCAAGGTTCATCTTAAACGTGGTAAATTATCTTTTATCGCTGACAAGGCAACGGTAAAGCAGCGCAACAGTAATATTGATACGATTAGAGCCTTTGGCAATCCCGTTATTGTCAGAATACGCGATCCTCAAAATAAAATGCTAACAACAGTCAACGGTGAGCGCCTGCTTTACCTGGTAAAACGCAACCTAGTAATCGTTACCGGCAAAGTCATCGTCCGCCAGGGCAACGATGTGATAAAAAGCGCTAAAGTCACCTATCACATTAATGACGATACTATTATGGCAGAAGGCCTGAACCGCTCTACACCTATCAAGGCAACGTTTCAGATCAAACGTTTGGCCACGCAAACGCTGCCTCCGCCAGGCATGCAGAAATGAGCACACTGACGGCAACCGGACTGAAAAAACAGTACAAGGGACGCAACGTGGTTAACGATGTCTCCCTGTCGGTCAACAGCGGCGAAGTCGTTGGGCTGTTGGGCCCCAACGGGGCCGGAAAGACTACCTGTTTTTATATAATTGTCGGCCTGATCAAGGCCGATAAGGGCATTCTGCACCTGGATGATAAAGACATTACCGCCCTGCCCATGCACCAACGCGCCAAGCTGGGCGTGGGTTACCTGCCACAAGAACCGTCCATTTTCCGCAAGCTGACGGTAGAACAGAACATTATGGCAATCCTCGAAACACGGGCGGATCTGGACAGGGAACAACGCCAGCACCGCCTTGAGCAATTGATGCAGGATCTGCATATTACCGAGCGCCGCAATACGCTGGGTATCAGCCTATCCGGTGGCGAACGCCGACGCGCGGAAATCGCCCGGGCCCTGGCCACACAACCCGCCTTTATTTTACTGGATGAACCCTTTGCCGGCGTGGACCCCATATCAGTAATTGAAATTCAACACTTAATCAAGCAGTTGCAGGAACTGGGCATCGGCGTGCTGATTACTGATCATAATGTGCGTGAAACGCTGAAGATTTGCGACCGCGCCTATATCCTCAGCGAGGGGTCGATTCTGACTGCCGGAACGCCAGCGAACGTCCTGCAGAATGAGGATGTCAAGCGCGTTTATCTGGGTGAAGATTTCACCCTTTAAGCGATAAAATCACAATTAATTTTTCTACCCCCAGCAAGTAGAAATGGACTAGAATAAAAGTATAAGGAAACTCCATTCCGACCATAGTTGTCCGGATTTATGAAAGCAGGAAGTTACTGACAGCCCGTCGAGCATGAAACAATCGCTAGAGCTAAAGCTCGGTCACCAGCTGACCATCACCCCGCAACTGCAGCAAGCCATCAGACTACTGCAGCTGTCCTCGTTAGAGCTGCAGCAGGAAATCCAGGAGGCACTGGAAACCAATCCACTGCTGGAAGAGTCCGAGGAAGAAACCGCCAAAGCGGAGACCGAACCCAACGAAGATCTTAACGGTGATGGCGTCATTCGCGCGACCGACACCGAAATGGAAAAAGGCGCGCCTAACGGTGATCCGGAAACAGACCAGGAGTGGGCAGACCCTTTCGAAACGCCGGTGGCTCCCGTTACGCGCAACAGCAGCGACAGTGCCGTACCAGACATCGATGCCCGTAACAGCGCTGAGCAATCTCTGAAGGATCATCTGGTCTGGCAAATGCAGATGACACTGTTCTCGGATCGTGATAAGGCAATTGCCATGGCCGTCATTGATGCCATCAACGATGACGGCTATTTACAGAGCAGCCTGGAAGAAATTCGCGACACATTAAGCGAGGAAGACGATGAAGTCGGTATCGACGAAATCGAGGCCGTACTACACCAGGTTCAGAACTTTGATCCTCTGGGGATAGGCGCGAGAAACCTGGCGGAGTGCATTCGATTACAGATGCGCATCCTGGATGACAATACACCCTTTTTCGAGGCAGCCCGCGCGCTTGCCACTGAAGAGAATCTGGCCCTTCTCGCCAGCCGCGACCATAACAAGCTGCGCCGCAATCTGAAACTACGACAGGAAGAACTACAGGGCGCCTTGCAATTAATTCACCAACTAAACCCACGGCCCGGCGCCAGCGTTAATGCACCGCAAGCCAGTTATATTGTGCCGGATATTATTGTTAAAAAGGTGAAAGGGTTCTGGCGGGCTGAACTCAATAGCGAAGTCAGCCCACGCCTGCGCATTCATCGGCAATACGAGAAACTGATTAAACGCGGCAACAACAGTGAAGACAATAAGTACCTGCAGGAGCAGTTACAGCAAGCCAAGTGGTTCCTGAAAAGCCTGCACAGCCGTAATGATACCCTGCTCAAGGTAGCAAGGCAGATAATCGATCGTCAACGTGCATTCTTTGATCACGGCCCTGAGGCAATGAGACCATTGGTGCTGTACGATATTGCCGAGGCGGTGGAAATGCATGAATCAACCATCTCACGTGTGACAACAAACAAATACATGCTGACACCGCGAGGCGTGTTTGAACTCAAGTACTTCTTTTCCAGTCATGTAGGCACAGTAGACGGTGGCACCTGCTCCGCCACTGCCATTCGATCCTTGATTCACAAGATTATTGACGCCGAGTCAACAGATAAACCGGCTAGTGACAACAAGATTGCCCAGCTGCTGAGTGATCAGGGCATCAACGTCGCGCGCCGAACTATCGCTAAGTACCGTGAATCACTGAACATACCAGCCTCTAATTTGAGAAAGGCGCTTATATAAAGGTGAGGAGAACAACATCATGAAAATGACTGTCACCGGAAAAAATATCGATATTACAGATGCACTCCACGATTACGTGTCTGAGAAACTGGGCCGAATCGAGAAACATTTTGATCACGTTACCAACACTTATGTAGTACTGCAGGTAGAAAAAACCCGTCAGCTGGCCGAAGCCACGATCAACGCGAAAGGGGCACAACTGCACGCCAATGCTGAAGGCGAGGACATGTACGCCGCGATCGACTCGCTCTCGGACAAGCTGAATCGCCAGGTAATCAAGCTCAAGGAAAAAACGTCAGACCATCACCGCAGCGAGGGTGTTGTGCGTAAACATTCGGCTGTCTGATCCTCCTTTATCACAACGGAAAACCAAACGGTCATGTTCCTCCACGACCTGATCTCGCCAGAACGCGTCAGTCTATCGATAAGCGCCAGTAGCAAAAAACGCTTGCTGGAAAAAATCAGTGAACTGCTGGGCGACGCGGTTGCTGGTCTGGATGGCCGCGCGACATTTCAGTCCCTGATTGATCGCGAGCGATTGGGTAGTACCGGCGTCGGTAACGGTGTCGCACTCCCTCATGGAAGGCTGAAAGGACTTGATCGCGCCGTCGGTGCCTGCATCATTCTCAAGGATGAAATGGACTACGATTCAATCGACAGCAAACCGGTAAAAATCGTTTTCGCCCTGCTGGTACCGGAACAAGCAACAGAGGAACATTTGCAACTTCTCGCACAGCTGGCTCGCATTCTCGGGGATAAGGAGAACCGCGAGCAATTGCTGAATGCAAAACAAAGCGATGAAGTCTATAATTTCTTCCGTTCTTTTGACTCCGACTATCAACAGGCGTCATGAATCCAACGGTAACAACAAATCAGTTAGTTAACGACCAGCAAGGCAAGCTCGTCCTGGAATGGGTCGCCGGCAGGGGTGGTGGTTTGCGGGAACTGGAAGCCCCTAACGCCGAATATCCTGGCATGGCCCTGGTGGGTCACCTCAATTTTGTTCATCCCAATCGTGTACAGGTGATCGGTCGCACCGAGTACCAGTACCTGAGCAAATTAAGTGATGAAGAGCGGGGTCGTACACTCTCCCGGCTGTTTGGGTGCAAGACCACTTCTCTGGTTGTCATTACCGGCCAGCCGCCGGACGACGATATGATTGCGGCCGCAGAAAACGCAAACATGCCGCTATGTATTTCACCAGTACCCAGCCCGGTCGTTATTGAAACATTGCAGTATCACCTTGCGCGCGCGCTGGCACGACGTATTTCAGTCCATGGCGTATTCATGGAAGTCATGGGTATCGGCGTTCTGATAACCGGTGATTCAGGCATTGGTAAAAGCGAACTGGCGCTGGAATTACTGAGCCGCGGCCACCGGTTAATTGCGGATGATGCAGTCGAACTGGTTCATGCCGGACCCGATATTCTGGTGGGCCAGAGCCTGAAACACGAGCTGCTTGAATATCTTGAAGTCCGCGGTCTCGGCATTCTCAATGTGAGAACCATGTTTGGCGAAACGGCCGTGCGTCACAAAAAGAAAGTGCACTTCACCGTCAGGCTGGAACGCCTGGACAAATCACGTCTCAATAAAATGGATCGCCTGTTAAACGATGGCAACGTCCGGAATTTTCTGGAAGTTGATATACCTGAAGTCCTGTTGCTGGTAGCGCCGGGAAGAAACCTGGCCGTACTTGTGGAAGCGGCGACGCGAACACATATTTTACGTATGTGGGGAATCAACCCTGTTGAGGAGTTTATCAAAAAACATGACTCCCTCCTTAGCAATAGCAAGCAATGAGCTTTCTTCTTGTTAGTGGACTTTCCGGCTCCGGCAAAAGTATTGCCTTACACGCTCTCGAAGATTCGGGTTTTTATTGCATCGACAATCTGCCTGCCCGCCTCCTGCCCCACCTTGCCGAACAGATACAGCAATCGGGCAACAACTCACCTGAAAATGTTGCAGTTGGTATTGACGTACGCAATCGTGAGTTCCTGAAAGAGCTGCCGGAGGCGCTGAACGAATTGTCGAAACTGGGAATTAATTTCCAGATCGTGTTTCTCGAGGCAGACGACGCCATACTGATCAAGCGCTACAAGGAAACGCGTCGCAAACATCCGCTGACCGATGAGGACATTTCCCTGCTCGAGGGAATTTCGCTGGAAAAGAGCCAGCTCAATCCACTTTCGTCCAATGCTGCGCTACACGTTGATACAACGTTCACCACACCGCACGAACTCAGGCAACAGATTCTTGATTTCGCCTGCAGCAGCGAATCGGGCAGACTCACCCTGCTGTTCCGTTCGTTCGGCTTCAAACACGGTACCCCACTGGACGCAGACTATGTATTTGACATACGCTGTTTGCCCAATCCGTACTGGCAAACAGAACTGCGGCAATATTCAGGCCTGGATGAACCGGTAATCGAGTTCCTGGAGAAACAAGCAGAAGTTCACGAGATGTTTGAGTCAATCTGTACTTTTCTTGAAAAATGGCTGCCTTCCTTCATACAGGAAAATCGCAGCTACCTGACAATTGCCATTGGTTGTACCGGTGGCCAGCACCGCTCGGTCTACCTGACAGATAAACTGGCCTCCTATTTTGCCGGCAAGGGAGTACAAACACAGGTGCGACATCGGGAGTTGGCATGATAGGCATTCTGATTCTAACGACCGGTAATACCGGTCAACACCTGATTGAGGACGCCGCCAGTATTGCTGGTGACATGCCGGAAGGACTTTTGAGCCTGGCGGCACACCACCGGTCGCCGGAAAAGTTGCTGGCACTGATTGGCGAATCGGTACAAACGCTGGATGAAGGCGACGGTGTTTTGATACTTGCAGACATCTACGGTTCCACCCATTCCAATACCGCCTGCAGCATGCTCGAACCCGGGCGCGTCGAACTGGTCACGGGTATCAGCCTGCCGATGCTGATGCGGGCGCTTAACTACCGCCATTTGTCTCTGGAACAACTGGCAGAAAAAGCGGCGACTGGCGGTCGCGAATGCGTGGTGTGGCCAAACGGACCGGCCGAACTGCGGGAAATGCGTGGATGAAGTGCAAGGACGTACTCATTGACAATAAACTCGGCCTGCATGCACGCGCTTCCGCGAAATTTGTACAACTGGCATCCGAGTACGGCAGTGATATTACGTTGTCGCGGAATGGGCAAAAGGTAAACGGGAAAAGCATAATGGGAATCATGATGCTGGCTGCGGCAAAAGGAACCGAGTTGGAACTTTGTGCTAGCGGTGCCGATGAAGACACAGCGGTAACGGCCCTGTCTGGTCTGGTGAACGATTTATTTGGTGAGGATAAATAGTGCTGGCACTTCATGGCACCGGGGTCAGTAGTGGTATTTCTCTGGGCACGGCCCACGTCATACGCCGTTCCCGGCTAGCGATCCCGCAATACAATGTTCCGAGCGTCCTGATTGAAAAAGAGGTCGAGCGCTTTCAGGCAGCAGTCTCGCAGGCGCGATTGCAACTGGAAAATGTGCTCGAGCATATTCCGGCCAATGCGCCGCCCGAGACCGGCAGTTTTATTGATACCCACCTGCTGATCCTTGCGGACACACTGATATCAACGGCACCGATCGATGCCATACGCAAGCAAAAGCATAATGCGGAATGGGCGCTTAGCGTTCAGGGCCAGGAACTTGGCGATATCTTCGAGGGCATGGAAGACCCTTATCTACGTAATCGCGGTACTGATGTCGATCAGGTTGTTGAACGCATCATGCGCAATCTGATCATGCCACTGGAAATGGATCGGGATGCCGCACCGGGTGCCGGTCAAATAATCGTTGCCAACGATCTGACGCCAGCAGATACCGTTCTGCTCAAACACAATCACATCAAGGCATTTGTAACCGATCTGGGCGGACCGATTTCCCATACCGCTATCCTCGCGCGTAGCCTGGGCATCCCGGCGATTGTCTCCACTCATAATGCGACACAATTTATTCGCAATAATCAGATGCTTATCATTGATGGCAAACGCGGAGTCCTGATTGTCGATCCCGATGATGCCATCGAAAAAGAGTACCGCCGACGCAAACGCAAGATTACGCAGTTAAAGCGGGAGCTGGATTCGCTGCGCATGACCGAATCCAGAAGCCTGGACGGTCGAGCCATCCACCTGCTGGCCAATATTGAGCTAACCGCCGATGTGAAGGCAGCCACCAATGCTTCGGCCGATGGGATCGGACTCTATCGTACCGAGTTTATGTTCATGAATCGGCCGCAGCCGCCAACGGAGGAAGAGCAATACCGCAACTATAGCAAGGTGGTTAAGGCCATGAATGGCCTTCCGGTAACGATTCGAACGCTGGATCTGGGCGCAGACAAGCAAGTGGATGGTGGCGCCAGCACAGGTCCTGTGGCGATTAACCCCGCCCTGGGTTTGCGCGCTATCAGACTATGCCTGCATGATCCATCGCTGTTTCGGCCGCAATTGCGCGCCATACTGCGCACGGCCGCCCACGGCATTGTCAAGATAATGATCCCGATGCTGTCAAGTGTCGGCGAACTGATGCGTGTGTTGGAATTAATTGCTGAATTGAAACAGGAATTGCGTCAGGAGGGGCGCGCCTTTGATGGTGATATCGATATCGGTGGCATGATCGAGGTGCCGGCAGCGGCCATATCAGCAGACCTGTTTGCCCCCCATCTTGATTTCCTATCCATCGGTACCAATGATCTCATCCAATACACGCTCGCCATTGATCGTGTTGACGATGCCGTGAACTATCTTTATGACCCTTTACACCCTTCAGTGCTGCGGCTGATTGCAATAACCATAGACGCAGGCAAAGAGGCAGGCATTCCTGTAGCCATGTGCGGGGAAATGGCCGGTGATACCCGCTATACCCGCCTGTTACTGGGCCTGGGACTGGCCGAGTTCAGTATGCACCCGGCAACTCTGCTGGAAGTCAAAAAGATTATTTGTGAATCAGATATTACATCACTGAAACGTTTTGCACGTAAAGTGATGTCAACGCACGATATCCGCGAGTTACATGATCTGGTCGACGGCGCCAACGAGGAAAACGGCGGCGTATAGTCAGTTGCGACTTATGCGGGTCGGCAAGAACGGGCCCATTTCATGCAGCACATGCTCCGGATAGAGATAGGACGGACGCTGTTGCTCAACAATAGCGACTAAACCGTTGCGATACTTGACGCGATTGGCACTGAAACCCTCTGCCTTGCGGATTTCAAAATTTTCCTTCAGCAGGGAGATAGCAGCAATGCGTTTTAGCCGAAACGGGCGCCAGAACGGCGGCGGTCGACTCGAGGACGAATACCCTCTTGTCTGATAACAGTCTACAACCAGTTCGCCACGCTCGTTAGTGTAGATGGCGTGGGGCTCAACGATGCGGACCTCGCGCTGATCGTGATAGCGCACAGCGGCGCAGCGGCGCTCTTTAATTGCCTTGGTAAGTATTTTCAGGATATTAGGAACCATCGCTGCGTACCATCTATTCTCGAGACTGCTTGTTCTTAGAATGGCACAGCGGTCCGATCTGCTCCACGACCAGCCGATAAAAGGTCGATTTCAGGTTCCCTGTGGTGGCACCCCGCATCCAGAACCACGAATCAGCATAAGCCTGCTGGCAGGCGGCTTGCCACAATGGACATACCGGTATTTTTCCATTATAGGAGTACCCGGAAAATGAAGCAGCCGGGAAAATCGATAATTCCGGTTTCGCCCTGCAACGAGACAGGAGAAACCTTTATCACGGTGGCACTAGAGCAATAGCAGTGCCGCCAGACCAAGAAAAGAGAAAAAACCGACGACATCGGTAATTGCCGTCAGCATGACACCACTGGCCAGTGCCGGATCAACACCAACGCGCCGGAGCATGATCGGGATGATTACCCCGAACAATGCCGCCACCATCAGATTGATCATCATGGCAAGGGCAATCACAAGCCCCAGTACCGGGTCCCGGTACCATGCGACCGCCACCAGGGCCACTACCAGCGCCCACAACATGCTGTTTACCACACTGACCATCATTTCCTTAAGCAACAGCTGCCGCGTGTTGCCACGGGTAATGGTCCCCAGGGCCAGGCCACGCACCACCAGCACAACGGTCTGGGTACCGGCATTACCGCCCATACTGGCAACAATGGGCATTAATACCGCCAACGCCACGATCTTCTGAATAGTGTCTTCAAAGAAACCAATCACCATGGATGCCACCACGGCAGTAATAAGATTAACACCCAGCCACAATGCCCGCTTGCGGCTACTGCGCGCCACGGGTGCAAAAATATCCTCTCCCTCACTGAGACCGGCCGGCGCCATCACCGAGTGATCCGCCTCTTCACGAATCACATCGACGACATCATCAATGGTGATACGACCCAGCAGACGATTCTCGCTGTCAACAACAGGCGCACTGATCAGGTTATAGCGCTCAAACGCGGCCGCCACTTCGTTGTCCGTAATCAAGGCATCAAACTTGACCGGCTCCCGGTCCATGACAGCACCCACGCGCTGCCTGGGGTCCGTCGTCAACAACTTGCTGATATACAGATTTCCAACAAGATGATCCTTGCGATCAACCACAAACAGTTTATTCGTATCATCCGGCATCTCGCCGCGACCACGCAGATAATGTAACACCACTTCCAGCGACAGATTCTCACGGACAGTGATGGTATCCACATTCATGAGACCGCCGGCGGTATCTTCCGGGAACGACAAAACGGCATCCAGACGCTCGCGATCCTGCTGGTCCAGCGCAGACAGAATCTGTGCGATCACCTCGTCCGGTAAATCCGGAATCAGGTCAGCAATATCATCGGCATCAAGGGTTTGTGCCGCCGCAACCAGATCCGCCTGATCCATTTCACTGACCAGATCGACACGGATGCTGTCCGGTAACTCCATCAGGGTTTCGCCGATCAGGAATCTGGGTATTTCCGCCAACACGCGATAACGGTTATCGGGCGGCAGACTCTCGAGCAAATCGCCAACATCAGCCGGATGCAGTTCCTCCACTACCTTGCGAATAGCATCATTGCTGTCGGCGTCCAGGGCGAGGAGCATCGCTGTCAGGGAATCGGTTCTGTTAAGCACCTTATCTTCCATGTGTCGATTGCCGATACATCATTGTTATTGGATTCAGTGAGTTCCGATCTACTCAGTGTATAACAATCTTAACATTGCCATGCGTGGATAAACACGTAGGGTCATTTATCTTAAAAAGTGAAGTGATGGCGCGCTGACGACGTCAGGCGCTATGCTCGAATCGTATGCGGCGGTGCTGGATACTGGGAAGACTGTTGCGTATGGATGTTATGCGTTTGAGATCAATCTCAGCGATCACGACACCGGAACCGCGCGCCAGACGATCATGTATCAAACCCCAGGGGCCGACAATCATGCTGTCGCCATGGGTTTCACGACCGTTGACATGGTAACCACCTTGATCGGCAGCAATCACGTAGGCCAGATTTTCAATGGCACGGGCGCGCACCAGCACTTCCCAATGCGCCTTACCTGTAATTTCGGTAAACGCCGAGGGAACGGCAAAGAGCTCGGCTCCCTCATCGAGCATGCGACGAAACAGTTCGGGAAAACGCAAATCATAGCAAACCGCCAGGCCCAGTTTCCCAAATGGTGTATCGATAACCACAGTCTGATCACCCGGTTCCTGGTTAGCCGATTCATGATATTCCTCGCCATTCTCAAGATTGACATCAAACAGATGCATCTTGTCATAACGCGCGACATTCTCGCCTTTGTCATTGTAGACAAGGCATGCGGGACATACTTTCTGCTTATCGTTTGCTGTAACGGGAATGGTGCCACCGACGATCCATAGGCCGTGCTCACGTGCATGGGTGGCCAGGAAATCCTGAAGCTGGCCGTCACCATGGGGCTCAGCTACCTGCAGACGCTCTGACTCTTTCATCGGCATCAACGCAAAGTTTTCGGGCAGCACCACCAGACCGGCGCCTGAACTGGCGGCGCTGGCGATCAGCCGGCTGGCCTCCGTCAAGTTGGCCCCCAAATTCGGACCCGACGCCATTTGAATTGCAGCTGCTAATTTCAAATCCTGCTCCTGTCGCTACTTATTCGGTTTCCAAATTTATTCCATTTCCAGCACCAATCGATCGCGGGCCGGCAAACCAGCGCGCAACCGCAACCGGTCACCCGGTATCCCCAGGGCAACAAACCAGCCACGCAATTCTTCTGCCCATAACAGGCCTTCATCTCCACCGGCATAACGTATGATCACCACCGCTGCCGCTCGCTCATCCAGATGCCGCACCAGTTTTTGAAGCGATATCAATGCAACGATGCGTTCGCCGCTTCTGGGTCTCGCCCACTGTTCAGCACTGATCTCGAAACCATCTGCGTGGGCAACCATTGCACCGCAGCTCATGCCCGCCAACACCAGCCATCGAAAAATACCGGCTGTTTTCATCAACCCCGACATCCCCGCTTCAACACCTTACTTTAGCACCGCGCGATTGCCTATTCATCAGATTCCTCGTTAACCGCGGGTTTACGTATGCGCTTTACGATCTTGGGGGATTGCCATTTCCCGGTAATGTTGTAGGTAATGCGCGTGCCCTCGGCGATTTCCTTCTTCAACAACTCTTGAATCGCAAGAATCCATGCCGCTGTTGCCGGCCCCCACAACCAGCCAGCAGCCACGGTGACCCCGCCTCGCAGGTCTGGATAGATATCCGCTACCAGATCGAAATCTTCTTTCACCAGCCCGATGCGCCCACGGATAATAATATCTGCCGCTGATCCACGCACGGAAAAGGCATCGGTATAGGCATCACCATTTTTAATTGCGATGCGGCCGGAGATATCACTGAAGACGAAACCTTTACCGATGGCTGGATCAAAATTGAGCGTCAAGTATTTGCCAAACGAGGAAAGATTGAGCGCACCCGCGAGGCGCGCGATACCCCCTTTGACATCCAGTAGCGATCCATCCTTGACCGACAATTCAATTTTGCCATCCATATTTGACAGACCCGGTCGTTTGCTGTCCTCGCGCCAGTGTAGATCAATCTTCAGGTCGACTTTGCCTTTATGCATCTGGTCTTTCAAATCCAGTGCCGCTAGCGTCTTGCCCATGTTGTTACTGATTAACTGCAACTCCATTTCCACGGAGTCGTGACCGACAACGTAATACCAGCTGCCATCGGCAAACAGGCGCATCTCCGGGCGTTCCAGATTGAAACGCAGGATTTTCCAGCCGATATCAGTATGCGCACCCCAAAAATCCAGCGCGCCCAGATCCGCTTTCCCCACCTGGAATTTCCGCGCCTTGATCGCAAGTGTGGGAAAATCACGTGGATCAAGACGCTGGCGATGTTTCGCCTCTAATTGCGGCGGTAGTCGCAGTCGGTTCAGGTCGAGATCAATGCGGCCGTTATCACCGGTCAACAGCCGGATCTTGCCTTCCAGGGTATCGCCACCGATGACGCCTTCCCAACCACCTTTCTGGCGCATGAGATTGAGTTGAAATTTTCCGGCACGACGGCCGTATATTTCCAGCGCTTCTGCCGTGGCGCCCAGTTGCCACACAAATTCCGGCAGCCCCCCCTCTCCAGCACCTGAAAACAGAGCGGCCCAGGCATCGCCGTTGAGATGTCTTGCTGCCAGACTAACGTGCAAGCCCTCGTGGGTCGGCACCTCGACCTGGCTCTCCCCCAACGCAATGTGGCCGCCTGCAAAACGCCAGCGTGCTCCGCTGTTTTTGAAATCCAGCACACCATGACTGTTGCTGCTCAGCTGGACGCGCATGCGATGGGCGTTGCGGTCGCTCTCTATCGTTTCCAGAATCACTTGTGGTGTTTTCGTTCCCAGATTGCGGTAGGGCTCGGGCAAGGCGGTTTGCATGCCGGCCAGATCGGAACGAATAAAAAACTGGGGCCCATGGCTGGTGAACTCCAGCTCGCCGTCCCACACGGCACGCCCGGAAAGAAATTTATCCAGCCCACCACCAAAATGATCGGCAAGACCTTTTGCGCTTAACACGCCGCTGACACGAAACACGGTCCGCGACTGATCCTTGCCCTGTTTGCCCAGAACCGCAATTGCAGTCGGTTCACCCAGGAAAGTGGAATCAAGCCTGCCGTCGGTAATCCCTTTCTCGTCGAATCGAATATGGCCATGAACATTTTTTAACTGAAAACCGGCGATTGGGGTATCGATTTGACTGCCCTGAAAACGATACTCACCCTGCAAACGCATTTCTTTTGGCCGGGTGGGGAATATCGTGATCTGCATGGTTAACGCACCGGGCCCCTGGGCCTCTAGTCCAGGTGCCAGGAATCGCCTCCAGACGTCGTTTCGTGTTGCCATGGGGGATTCGCGTAACACCGCCAGGGTCGCCTCGGCCGGACCCGTTGCTCGCATGGAGACCTTGATCGGTTCCTGTCGATTCCTCAGGTCCTGTTTTTGTACGACTACGTCGCGGATCGCGAGATCGTCGATCCAGCCAGAGTGGGCCGTAATCAGCATGGCTGGCCCACGGAATAATAGAGTGAGCTCGGCGCCGGTAACGGGTGTCCAGCCGTCGAGATAATTAAACACCGCATCCCTGATATCTGCCCGTACCTCAAACGTGCCACTGCCATCACGAAAGGGGAATTTGCGCATCTCGCCATCGAGCACCACATGACCGCGGACGCCGTAACCGGAGATAACCGATTTGTCCAACCAGTCCAGCAGTGTGGGACGCATTCGATTAACCGGGTAGTACTTGCCGGCGGTCCTGATATTGGCACTATTGAAATCAAAGCGTAGCTTGAGATGGGGAGAGGTGCGGTCAAATGGCAGCCGCAATAACAGATTGCCTCGCGCCACGGCGTCACCCGTCAGGCGAATATCCTGTGCGCTAATCTCCCAGTGGTCCTTCCTTTTATCCCAGTGAACCTGCCCCAGAAGACGCCGGACAGAAATTTTCTCACGGAAAACATGGGGCAAACTCAGCGAGCCATCGCGCGTATCTAGATACAAGTCGCCACGGGTCGGCGCCAACACCAGACGTCCGCTGAGCCCCTCGATGCCCGGCAGCTTGCCAAATTGGCGGACGGTGATATTCGACAATCGTGATTTGAGATAGAACCTCGATTCCGCATCGGCACGACGATCCCACTTGATCAGCAAGTCATTGATGCTGCCAGATGGTTTCAATCCATCGAGGTAGAAACGTACCTTCTGCGGCACATCGAAATGGCGGCTGAAGCTAACCAGTTGGTCAACGGAAACATGTTGTATACGCGCGTGGGTGATATCGGGGTTATGGTCCAGCCGCAAGTGACCTGCCGACCACGGCTCTCCACCGAGTCCGATCAACGCATTATCAACATCCATGCGCCAACCCCCCGCCTTGCCCTGCCAGCGCACATAACCACGCAAACGATCCACTAACAATGGCTCTTTGGACACCAATGC
>SDBV01004106.1_pt1 | contig 21089 bp, 11 predicted proteins | sample 2277081 | NCBI WGS metagenome assembly SDBV01 (sample SAMN10402039, study PRJNA504765) | marine sediment metagenome | isolation source: marine sediment core GS10_PC15, 223 cmbsf | place: Arctic Ocean: Southern Knipovich Ridge | collected 2010 | reverse complement strand
CCTTGAGCCCGGTGTTACAGTTGCAGACCAGATCGATACGGAAATAGACCGCTGGGACATCTATGCGTTCGATGCCCTCAAGGGTGCCGGCTACACATTGCTTCTGACGCGTCAGACGGCCAATAACGCCTGGATGATCATATTAGCACGCAACGGAGACGATGAACTGGCAGATACCGCCTCGCAGCCGCCCAACAGGCAGTGTGAAAGGACTGGAACGTATTATGTCAAAGTCGAAGAGTTTTCGTGGCAACCCACGGGAGGGACTTACCAGATACTCCTTACCGCCCATCCTGTGTCTTTCGCCGATGTTAACTTGAAAACAGCGGTCGAAGCAGCCCTTGGCGTTACCGATCCGATGCCGGAGGATATGCTGAATCTGACTTCGCTGGATGCATCCGGGCAAAATATCGCCGATCTTGCCGGCCTGGAGTTTGCGGTCAATCTTCAGACCCTGCTGCTCACCAACAACCAGATCAGCGACATATCACCGTTGGCGGATTTGACAAATCTTGTGTATCTGGATCTCCGCGGCAACCCGCTGGATAACACGGCGCTTACACAGTATCTGCCCCAGATACTGGCGAATAATCCGGCCATTGACCTGCAGTATGGTGAGCCGTGGCCTTATGGCGGGGGTGCGGGGACGATGGTCAACCCGTACCGGATCGTCACGGTTGCTCACTGGCAGGAACTGATGAATACGCCGGCAGACTGGGATAAGCAGTTTGTCCTTACAGCGGACCTCGATTTGCAGGGGGTTGCGATTGTTCCGGTCGGCACGAATTCCCAACCATTTACCGGCGTCTTCGATGGCAATGGTCATGTAATAGTAAACCTGACTCTAAGCATGCCAAGCACAGATGTTGTTGGTCTGTTTGGCTATATGGGGATTGGGGGTGAGGTTAGGAATCTTGATGTACAGAATTTCGATGTTACGGGGCGTGATCAAGTTGGCGGTCTGGCAGGTGGGAATTATGGGGGTAATATATTGAACTGTTTTGCCGCCGGGACGGTTGTGGGTGACAGTGAAATCGGCGGTCTGGTGGGAGAAAACGGGGGAGGAACGATACGCGACTGCTCCGCTGCCGTAACGGTTTCAGGCAGTGACGATGTCGGCGGTTTGTTGGGAGATAACGATAAGGGTACAGTAGCGAATTGCTACGCAACCGGTGTAGTCACGGGTACAACTGATTATTCAGGCGGTCTGGTGGGATACAATCGCCAAGGGCTTCTAACGCAATGCTATGCAGTTGGAAATGTGAATACTATCGGTCAATATGCCGGTGGCTTATTGGGATTCAACGACTATGGCACTGTCAGGAACTCGTACGCAACGGGGGCAAGTGTGGCAAGTCTTAATTGGGCTGGCGGCCTTGTGGCGGTCAATTATTCAGGGACAATAGCAAACTGCTATTCAACCGGCAGCTCCGCAGGTGAATATGGAGTAGGTGGCCTTACAGGCTGGAGCGATGGTACGGTGACGAATAGTTTCTGGGACATCCAGACGAGTGGACAAACTTCCAGCGCAGGTGGAGAGGGTAAGACTACGGCCGAGATGCTGGACATCCAGACGTTCCTTGACGCCGGGTGGGATTTTGCCAATACGTGGTGGATGCCGCGTTATCCGGAGTTGAAGTGGCAGGCCACAGAGCCGGTGATCTTTGTCGATGCCAATCTCAAGGCGGCGGTTGAGGCGGCCCTTGGGGTCAACGATCCTACACCAACGGACATGCTCAATCTGACGTCGTTGGACGCAGAGAATCGGAACATCGTTGATCTGACAGGGATAGGCTATGCTGTAAACATTACCAGCCTGGCTTTGGATGATAATCAAATAGCCGAACTGCCCCCGGAAATCGGGAATCTCACAAAGCTGGAATTTCTCGACTTATCGGGGAATGAACTTACCACGCTGCCGGCTGAGATCGGAAATCTAAGCAATCTTCAGATACTCTATCTCGACGTAAACCAGATCAGCGATGTGAGTCCTCTGATGGGTTTACTTGAGCTTACGCATCTTGACCTTTCGTTCAACCGAATCAGTGAGCTTCCCCCGGCAATAGGGAATCTGACATCTTTGAACCACCTGTTCTTGACGAATAATCAGCTTGGCGCCATTCCCGGCGAGATCGGGAATCTGAGGAATCTTAATTCACTGTGGCTGGATGAGAATTTTCTTTCCGTGCTGCCTGAAGAGATTTGGACCCTGACGGAACTAACGGAACTGGCGCTGGACAATAATCTGCTGACGAGCCTTCCGCCGCAAATTGGAGATTTGACGAAACTGGAGAGTTTGTTCCTGGACGGTAATCAACTCACGAGCCTTCCGGCGGAGTTGTGGACTCTGACGGGATTGAGGGAACTGTCTTTAGGGCCCAATCCACTGCCGAGCGTTCTGCCAACTGAACTATGGAACCTCACCAATCTGGTAATGCTGGATCTGACAGGTCTCCAGCTCGATACGCTGCCCTCGCAGATTGCAAATCTGACTGAACTGAGGGAACTGCACCTGGATGACAACCAGATTACAGATATCTCACCTTTGCTGAGTTTGAGCAAGCTTGAGAAATTATCCCTGACTCAGAATCCACTGAATGAGCCGGCCTACTGTCAGTATCTGCCGCTGATACGCGCCAAGAACCCCGGCATCGATTTGCAGTATGACGAGGCGGAGGATTTGCCCTGCGATGTGGAAGGACGGATTTATGTCGATAGTAATGCGCCCCTTGGTGGTATCGGTTCGACCTGGCTGAGTGCCTTCAAGTATCTGCAGGATGCACTTGCCGCAGCCGAGGAAGGCAATCAAATCTGGGTGGCGCAGGGCGTCTACAGGCCCGACCAGGGTTCAGGCGCCGCGTCCGGTGACCGAACCGCCACATTCCAGTTGAAAAACGGTGTCGCCCTATACGGCGGCTTCCCAATCGGCGGCGACTGGACCAGCCGCGACCCCGAAACGTATGAAACTATCCTGTCGGGCGATCTTGCAGGCGACGACCAACTCGTTGAAGACCCCGCGGATCTGCCGGCCGAACCCACACGGAGCGAAAACAGCTACCATGTTGTAACCGGAAGCGGCACCGACAACACCGCTATTCTGGATGGATTCACGATCAAAGAGGGCAACGCGAATGGCGAAGAGTATGACGGTATGGGTGCAGGGATGACTAACGAAGGTGGAAGTCCCGCCGTTGAAAACTGCGTTTTCAGATACAATGCGGCTACGTCTGGAGGTGGAATGTGCAACTATCTCCAAAGCGCCCCGATAATTGAGCATTGCATTTTTACTGATAATTATGCGGAGGACGACGGTGGGGCAGTTGACAATTTAGATAGCAGCAACTCGGAATTTGTCGGCTGCATTTTTGAGAGGAACTCTGCAAAATCGGGCGGCGCAATCGACATCTGGGACAACAGCAATCCTGTCGTGATGGATTGCACGTTCACAGACAACATTGCGACGGAGGATGCCGGGGCTATCGACATTGGTGGAGGTGCCAAACCAGTCATCAGGAATTGCAGATTCGCGGGCAACCTGGCAGCGGACGAGGGTGGCGCGGTTCAGAACGACAGCGGCGAGGCGACATTTATCAACTGCGTTTTCGCGGGCAATCAAGCGACGTACGCAGGCGCCATTAGAACCGAGAGAGAAGAATTGAATGAGGCGAGGCTGACTATCATCAACTGTACGTTTACAGGGAATCGTGCAACCTCTGATGCAACTATTTCCGGCAGCGACAGCACTGTTACCTTGAGAAACTGCATTCTGTGGGATGACGAACCGAGCGAAATCGATACCTACAACAGCACACTCACGGTTACATATTCCAATGTGCAGGGTAGCTGGCCTGGTGTGGGCAATATTGACCTTGACCCCTTGCTTGTCGACCCGGGGCGATGGGATGATAACGGCACGCCGGCGGATATCGGCGATGACATCTGGATTGACGGGGATTATCATTTGAAATCGCGTGCCGGGCACTGGGACCCGGTGGGCAAAGTATGGGTGAAGGACTCGGTCAACAGTCCGTGTATCGATGCGGGCGACCCGGCAGATAACGTCGCCAATGAAGCGCTGCCCAACGGCGACATAATCAACATGGGTATTTATGGCGGCAGCAATGAGGCGAGCTTGTCGGCAGAGCTTGTCCCTGTTGTTTATGTCAAGTCCGACGCGACTGGAAACAATGACGGTACCACTTGGGGCGACGCATTTACCGCGCTGCAGGATGCGCTGCTCCATGTCGAACTCAGGAGTGATATACTGATCGAAATATGGGTCGCCGCAGGCGTCTACAGACCCGATACAGGAAGCCAGCAGATACCGCGCCATCGCGGTTCCACATTCCATCTGGTCAGCAATGCTGAAATCTACGGCGGCTTTGACGGCACGGAATCACGCCTCGATGAGCGCAATCCGCAGGCCAACACGACCTTCCTGAGCGGCGACTTAAACGGCGACGACGGCCAGGACAATTATACAGACAATAGTTATCACGTGGTTACCGCCTCCGGCACGAGCAACCAGGCGGTCCTTGACGGTTTTGTCATAAGCGACGGCAACGCCGACATGCCGGGCATGAAAGGCGCCGGCATCATCTGCCTCAGCGGCGGCGCCACGATCCGCAACTGCACCCTCCAGGACAATCAGGCGACCTGTGCGGCGGCTAGCGACTGCAGAGACAGCCTGTTATCGCTGGAAGATTGCACGATCCTCTCCAACAGCGCCCCAAGCGGCTGTCATGTGGCCTTTTCGCAAAGCCTTGTCAGCATCCAGGGTGTTGTCTCCGTCTCCGACGGCCAGGTCAATGTCTTTGGCGGGCGGTTCTTCGGCGCCGGCGTCCTGGAAGTCCAATCGACGGCTGAGATGGTGATAAACAGTTCCGAAACATGCAGCGTGAAGAACATCACCAACATCTGGGGCGCCGAAATGGACCCGACGATGATATACCTCAGTCCTTATGGAAACTGGCCGGGCCAGTGGTGGGTGCCCGGCGTATCGCTTAGAAACGCCGTGGTGCTCGGTGAAGATACTACCTGGTGCATAGCACCTGATTTCGCCGCCGAAAGCGCCGTTCTGCTGTGGTACGGCAACGAATTAGGTTACGATATGAGCTTCGCAGGGACGGCTGAAGCGCGATTCGACGCCGGCGGCGAACTGTTCATCTATGGTGAACTCTACGACATAACCGACGCAGGGACCGACCGCCTCTATGAGGGCCTGCTGTTGTGGGCCCATGTCGACCGGTTCCACATCCGGGAAAACCTGGTTCAAACCGATCAACTCGATTTGCTTTCATCTATTGAGATAATGCCCTTGGGCGGTTTTTTGGCTGTTAACGACGTGGGCATGCGGATGTCGGGCGCACAACTGCTCAATCTTTCGTTAGGCCATTGTCAGCAAAGAGGCGGCCCGGTCATCAACTTCCAGAATGATATCGAGACTGCTTCGACCTCAGAATTGTCTTTTATCACCGCCGAACTGCCTCAAGCCGTAACGGTTGTTTCCTGCGGTGTGATCGGAGCCGGAGACATAGACATCCAGGCAGGTTCCGAACTGCAACTGGACGGCGGCATGATAAGACTGCGTGATACCGCCAACAGCCAGGGCAAGGTTACCGTCGACGGCAAGCTGGTCGCGATGGACGGCGGTTTCGTCAAGGACTCGCAGATAAAGGTCAACAGTGCGTCATTTATTCAGGGCTCGGAGGCTCATTACAACAGCGTCGGCGGCGATTTCTTTGTCTCGGGCGCCGCTTACATTTCCGGCAACGCGATCGAAGCCGAGGGCGACCGCTACATGAATATCGATCTGACCAATCCGAGGCAGCCAACTATCGGCAGCAATGCAATTAAGGTCACAATACCTCCCGAAGAGACCAGCGAGCAGGGTACGCTTCTGGAACTGCGGGCGAGAGATGACGACTGTAACACCGCAACAAACCCGCAATGTCGCTCGGGCGCACGGCAGGTGACGATTGGCGACCGGTTCGCCGGCGCCCCGGCCGGCAACTGGGTGCTTGACATACTTCATCTGGAGCCTCAGGCCCGGTTGAATCTGACCAATCGCAGGGGCTTTGAGTTCAACGGAGCCGGTGGGCGCGAGGCACTTTATGTGAGGGAGCTTGTTCTCGGTCCCGACGCCGTACTCAACACGGCTTTGCATACTTTGTATTATGAGGACCTGATTCTCACCGACGAAGATGGCAATGAGGTAGGAAGAAATCCACAGGACACCAGCAACACAGTCGTTATCAATGGCAGCAGTATCGTCGACATTCCCTTATTGGGCTTCTCTCTCAAGATCATCGACATGGACGATCTCACCCCCTCTCCCAACAATGAATTTGACATACGTGTCGATTATCGACTGACCGATGAAGCCGACCGCGAGGTAGTCGGGCATGGTCTTCCACTGCCCCGGGGCTCCATTCTTCTGCTGCAGCATGCCCGTGATACCGGCGACGGCGTGATGGAGATGAGCACCAAAGGTCCCGACACCGTCAGTGCCGCTTCGATTGCCGCCAAGGGCGCTTTTGCCCGTGCCGGTGACGAAGATATTACCATAGAATTTGAATACATGTTCTTTGAGGACAGTGGCGATGCGGAGATTGCTGTGTATCTCAGTGATCATCCCACTGTCGGCGAGAGTCTCGTTGAGGTTGCCCGGATCTCGCCGCCGGCGCCCGGGAGACCTGGAGCCATTGGCAGCCGCCGCTTTGGCCTCTTCAGCGGCGTTTTTCCTCGCGGCGATTTGAACTTCACACGAGGCACTTATGTTGAACTTGAACTGCGGGGAAGAGATGCCCGCTGCTGGATTGACAACTGGGACCCGGTGATTCGCTGCGGCGTTGTCTGCGGCGACTATGGCGGCTGGCTCTATGGTGTCGTCGGTATCGAGGATTACCTGTTGCTTCTGTCGGAGTTTGGATTGAGTTGGCCCGTCAGTGTCAACAAAGGCTGCCTCGATTTGATAAATGACGGAGTCATCAATATCAACGATCTGATGGCCTGGGATATCGAAGGAATGCTAAACGTTTGTCCGGCCAAGTCGGCCCAAGGCCTAAACGACATGTCACCCAATAGGGCGATGACATCGACCAATTCCTACACAAGCCCGAGAATAGGCATATTTGAGCCCCTGGTCGTATTTGGCAAGCCGGCAGGAGGCGCCGGCGCCCTGACGGTGCCCAGGGATTATCTCTACAGTACTGAGCCTGACGGCACTGTGATCGAATCGGCCCTTGCAGATGCCGAAGGCCGAGTCATAACCGATGCCGCCGGCCGGTTGTACCAGATTCGGGGCAATGGCGCCCTGGTGCATCAATCCTCAGGATCCATTGTCTTCGGACCGAAACAGGGTATCACGTATGGAAGCAGCACTGTTTCCATTGGATTCATCGGCGGTCAGACTGTCCCGGTCCTCGATGCGGCCTTTAGCCCCAACGATCCCGACGTGGTCTACGTGCTGCCTGTACTTGTAACACCGTCGGCGGGAGCAACACCGTATAAGGCCGCCGCCAAACTTGCCCTTTCAGGCAACTTAAACGATCCCAACTATTCCGTCGAAATGATTTACGGAATGGACCCCAATACCGACCCGACCGTCACCATCACATCCAGGAGCAACGGTACTGTCCTGCTCGAACCGGATGTACAGCATCTCAGCGAAATTGAGGTCGACTCCGACGGCAATCTCTATATCCTCAGCGCACACGGCTACACCGACAACAAATGGGTTCTCATGTATGATGAACAGATCGGCAATCCCTCTGAAACGCGCATCTCGCTGAGCCAATTCAACATAGCCAACCCTGCAGTAATGTTGGTATCGTCGAACAAAGAGAAGTTGTATCTCACTTCATGTGCAAATGAATCGGCTGATCTGGCAACTGAGGTCTATCGTTTCTCGATAGTCCGTCAGGGCAATGACCCCAATCTCGCCCTTGCTGAGGTCATAACGGTCAATTGCCCCGATCCCAACGTCTGTGGCGCCTTACCGGCGTTTTGTGCTGGTGGTTCTTATGTCGCAACAATTACCGCCATGGCTGAGGACCCTGATGACGGCACGGTTTACGCGACAGGTTTCACGGCGCCGAAGTTTGATACCAACTTGACGGAGTTGCCCCCCGAGATCAAAGAACGGGGCATCTATACAACCGCGATACTCGCCAAAATCCCAATCGACACGGCAGGGCCTGTGGATGCAAGGGAGTTCAAGAACACGACCGGCGCCCCGATAGTACTTCCGATGTCGATCGCCTGGACGGGCGGCAAACTTCCAAAGTGCAGCGGCGCCGACATCAGCGGCAACGGCGATGTGGACATGGAAGATTTTGCCATTCTGGTTTCACAATGGTTCAGCACCTCGGGCAGCCTCTCAGCCGACATCGCCCCCGAACGCTACTACGATGAAACAGTGGACATCCTGGATCTGGCGACATTAGCAACTTACTGGCTGCACACAGACTGTAAATAATAGCTCGACAACATGATCCCTCTCGTAATTCTCTGGCTTTTTGGCCGGTTGAATGGTATACTGGAATTGATAATGGTCGCTTACAAAGATTACAAGTTTATTGCGTTGGTGTGCTGCTGGGCGCTGGTTACGCTGGTTTCCGGTGGGTGCGGCGGCAGCGTTTTGAGTCGTCGAATCGCGCTTTCGGACCTCGATAACCGTAGCCCAACGGTCCGGATTAGGGCTATCAAATGGGCCGGCGAAAACAGGATAGAGGCGGCAGTGCCAAAATTAGTCGATTCTTTAGAGGACGAGGATGCTTCGGTGCGATTCTATGCTATTGAGGGGCTTCGCCGTATCACGGGCGCTGATAATGGTTACGACTACAAGGCGTCTGCTCAGAGGCGAGCGGCATCCGTTGACCACTGGAGAGAGTTCCTGAAAACAAAGGAGTGGCACAGCAATGGGCGCTGAGATACAGAACGAGAACGGTTCGGCAGGCCCTCAGATTGAGCTTCGCATATGTGCCAACCCTGAGTATCTCGGTGTGGTCCGCATGGCAGTGCGTCAGGTGGCCGCGACTGTTGGAATGGCAAGAGACAAGACTGAATCGGTGACATTGGCGGTGGTGGAAGCGTTGACCAATGTGATCCGACACGGTTACGGCGGGCCATGCGATAAGCCCATTATCATTAAGCTCAGTAAAGTCCAGAGCGGCTCGAAGAACAAGCCGGCGCTTGAAATATTGATTCGTGATTTCGGCAGGCAGGTCGACGTTGAACTAATGGAGGGACGAGATTTGGACGAGATCAGGCCGGGTGGACTGGGTGTCCATATCATTCAGTCGGTAATGGATGAAATTGAGTTCTCACATGCCGATGACTGCGGCATGAAACTTCGGATGATAGAATATATAACGTAAAGGCTTCAATGAGAATAAGAGTTTTCAATCATGCAAGACAGAGATCATTGTGCGGGCGAAATCATAAAAGGAGTAAGCCGTAAAGGTCAGGCCGTTGTGCTGGTGTTGGCGGGAGAAATAGACATGGATTGTTCTGTCACACTTCGCAATAAAATCCGGGATCTTCTGCGGGACAATCCGCCCGTGCTTGTTGTGGACATGACGGAAGTGGAGTTCATGGACTCAAGCGGGCTCGGGACTCTGGTTGAGGCCTTGAGATGGAGCCGAAGAAACGGCGGGCAGCTTAAGCTGGTTGGACTGGCCGAGAGTGTCCGAAGTGTTTTTGAGATTTCACGGCTGGAGACTGTGTTTGAAATATATGACACTGAAGCCGAGGCGTTGTCTTGATGAAACAAATCGATCCTGTATCCGACAAGGCAGAAGGGATCTCTGTAACGATGCGTGCGATAGGAGCTTTAGGTCGGCTGACCTTGAACGCGGGGCGTAGTGTTTTTTCGACTTTGGGGAGGATGTCTTTTTTGTTGGGTGAGACCCTCTCTAATGCCGTCGGCGGGCTGTTTGCGCCGCGACGAAGTCGCGACCGAAAAGCTCTGATAGCGCAAATGGTGCGAGTTGGCGTAAGGGCGATACCCATCGTTGTCCTCATCCAGATGGCGATTGGAATGATTCTGCCGCTACAGATGTTTGCCAAGCTGGATGAATTCGGTCAGTCCGAACAGATTGCCACAATCAATGCAATAACAGGCTTTCGTGAACTGGGCCCTCTGATGACCGCAATTGTGTTATGTGGTTTTGCCGGGGCGAGTATTGCCGCTGAACTGGGTACGATGGTTACCGCTGAAGAGATTGAGGCGCTGCGGGCGTCGGGCCTGAATCCGGTGCGGTTTCTGGTAGTGCCTCGCCTTCTTGCGACCGTGGTAATGATGGTAGCGCTTACGGTAATTGCCGACGTGGTAATAATCGGCAGCGGCATGTTGACGGCCACAAAGCTCGGCATCGACAGCGGTACTTATTTTCAGTTGACATGCGAGGCAGTCGATGTAACGGGCTTCGCCACCGGTTTGATAAAGGCGGCTGCATTTGGTCTTCTGATCGGCCTGATTGCGTGCTTTCTGGGCCTGTCGGTCAAACCGTGGGAGGGCAGCAGTGGCGTGGGCCGGGCGACGACGAACACCGTGGTTTATTGTATCGTGGCCATTATCGGCACTGATGCGGTTTTTACTCTGATTTTCTACTCATACGGACTCTTCAATTGAATCGTCCGTTGTGTGTGTTGGTGGGATTATTACGTTACTATAGAAATGAGTGATTTGCTATGCCGGTAGTAAGTGAGAATTCATCCGTTGTCGAGGTTCGTCACATGGTCAAGAGTTTCGGTGCTCAGCGCGTGTTGGACGATATCAACCTGGATGTGTATCACGGCGAGATCATGGTGATAATGGGTAGTAGCGGTTGCGGCAAGAGCACGTTGTTGCGGCTTCTGATCGGTTCTCTGGAACCGGATGAAGGTACTGTCAAGTTGTTTGGGCAGGATTTGGCAAAGCTGTCAAAAAGTGAACTCCACAGGGTATGCCGGCGTTTCGGCATCCTGTTTCAATCGGGAGCTTTGTTCAACTCATTGACTGTCGGCGAGAACGTGGCTTTGCTGCTCCAGGAGCATACGAATCTCAACGAATCGACAATAGAAATCATGGTGAAGATTAAGCTGGAACTGGTTGGATTGCGCGAGCACGCCGACAAGATGCCTGCCCAGATCAGCGGAGGCATGAAGAAGCGCGCCGGTCTGGCTCGAGCGATTGCACTGGACCCACAGATATTGTTTTATGACGAGCCAAGTGCCGGTCTGGATCCGGTCACCAGCGCACAGATTGACCAGTTAATAATCGACCTGACCAGAAAGCTGCATGTGACCAGCGTGGTCGTAACACATGAGATGGATTCGGCTTTTACCATTGCCGACCGCATGTGCATGCTCGATAAGGGCAGGATGCTGAAAACAGGTTCACGTCCGGAATTCGAGGCTTTGCGGGACAGTGACCTTGCCAAGTTAAAAAGTGAACAGGACAGACTGGTGCGACAGTTCTTGCGAGGTGATGCGGTCGGCCCAATCACAGACCGCAGAATATCGAGCGATTATGCCGATGACCTTATTGCAGCAAAACTCAGGAGCGAGAGATAAACAGACGGTTTCGTTTCATATGTAGTAACGGAATAAAGGTATGGCAAGAAAAGAGCGTAATGAGATTGCGGTTGGTATAACAGTATTGGCTGTTGCGGCGCTGACGATTTATATCGTGGTAATGCTTGCAGACTGGTCTGCTATATGCACATCGCAGCAGAAGATCACGGTCAGGCTGCCGTACAAAGTCGGCCTCAAGGGCATTCGTGCCGGCAGCCCTGTATATTTGGGTGGTCTGAAGATCGGGACCGTCACCAATACAGAGATCAAAGGACTCACGTCGACGGCAGCAGACGGCGGCGATGTGTCCGTGCTTTTCACCATGAAGATACCAAAGGAATGTCAATTGCGCGACGATTGTGTGCTGCTGCCGCAAAGCAATGTTCTGGGCGGCCAGGTATTGTTGAGTATCGAGGATTTGGGTGCAAAAGGCCGGGTCATCCAGGACGGACAAACTGTGGATTTGACACTTGCAGACGGCATGATGGAGGCAATCAGGGATGAATTTGATTCCGCCGATCCGGAGAGTTTTCTGGCGATGCTCAAATATGAGGTCAATCGTAAGAACGATGATTCAGTCGTATCTTCTCTGAAGAAGGTTGCCGTGGAACTGGAGAAGGCTATTCCAGTCATGACCGCCCGGATTGAACAGATGCTCGCCGAAGCCGGACGTGCCCTGAAGACGGCGCAGTCAGCCCTGGAGGACATAAGGGAATTAACCTCTGATGAGCGTATCGATAAAATGATAAACAACTTTGCCGAAGTCAGCACAAATCTCAAACTGACCAGCCAGGAGGTACGAAGGGCGCCATGGAAGTTGCTTTATCGACCCAAGGAAAGGGAGTTTAAGATACAGGGGCTGGTTGATGCGGCAGGCTCTTTTGCCGTGGGCGCCGAATCTCTGGACAGTGTCACCGTGCGTTTGCAGGCGCTCGTTGCCGGGGCGGATAATGAACAATCGATTGACAAAGACAAGCTCGAATCGATAATGTCGCAGTTGGAAACCAGCTTCAACCAGTTCCAAAAAGCAGAACGGAAATTCTGGGAAGAGTTGGAATAGGAACCGAGAGCATATGATATGTTTGAGGGCGTATGGCCGCTGTAATACTGCAAATATGTGGTGAGGGTGAAACTCGCCGCGCCACTTTGAATGCCGGAGGCACAGTCATCGGGCGCAGCAACCAGTGTGATATCGTGCTCAACGCAGACAGTGTATCACGTAAACATGCCAGGATCTTCCGGGATCCGTTCAAGCGATGGATTATCGAGGACCTCAACAGCCACAATGGGACCCTGGTGAGCGGCAAGAGTGTTCAGGCGTGCGCTCTTTTACCCGGCGAGCGAATAGCTATTGGTCAGTTCAAGCTGATAATAGAACCTTCGGCAACTCGGCAAATCGAAGCGGATAAATCCATTGAAATAAGCTGTCACGTAGCAGAAGATGACTCTCAGGCGGAGATTGTTGCTGATAAGGTCAAGGTGGAGGAGGAATTATCAGACACATATCTGAAACAGCTCAATGACATTAGTGCACGCCTGCTGGAATTGACAGGTCCGTCTGAGTTATATCCTGAAGTCTGCAAGTGTCTTGCGAGTCTCCCAATGACGGTTGCGGCCGTGTTGAGATTGCCGGAGAACACGAAGGAGTTGCCGAAATCTCCGGAGATACTTGCATGCTGTCTGGGCGGCAGTCCAAATGCTGCGACTGAAGAAGATATGACTAACCTCTGTCTGTCCCGCCGGACTTTGGAAGCGGTTCGCAATACGGGCGATGCGGTAATGGCCCAAAGTGTCCATTCTTCGGAGGCACCTTTTTCTCTCACGGTCTCGGACAGACACAATCCCAGGGCCGTAGTCTGTGCGCCGTTGAGTGATGTGGCAGGCATAGTGGACTGCCTGTACTTGGACCTCCCGCTTGCCCGTGCTTCATATGGCACGTTTGATTTTGTTCGCGCTGCCGCCAGAGAAGTAGTCTCAGTACGCCAGAGGTTGATCTCGGCAGAGATGAAAGCTGAAAGGCAAAGACTGGATGAGCAATTGTCTCTTGCTCGCGATATACAGGCCAAACTGGTCCCAACAGAGCCCGAAGGCGGATTTGAAGTCGATCTGGCAGTGTGTTACGAACCGGCGATGTGGGTTGGCGGTGATTATTATGATGTGTGGACACTGGAGAACGGACAGATAGCTTTTGTGGTAGGCGATGTGTCGGGAAAAGGACTGGCTGCGGCGATGATAATGTCAAACTTGCAGGCTGCTCTGAGGACAACAATGACTTTCTGTACCGAACTGCCTGTGGTGGTGGAACATATTAACCGACACTTGTGTCAGCATCTTCGCGACGATATGTTCGTAACATTCTTTTTGGGGCTGTTTGATCCATCTGAGAACAAATTATCGTATGTCAACGCTGGTCACATTCCTCCGTTAGTGATGGATCCCTCGCAAAGTGCTCGATCATTGGGCAGAGCCGCTAATCCCCCCCTCGGTATTCTGGAACGCCCTTTCGAGATGAACGAACAGGCAATGGCGCCGGGGGCCTCACTGCTTGTTTTCACAGACGGTCTTACCGAGGCAAGGTCGCCGGACGGCGAGTTCTTCGCAACGGATGGCTTGTCTGAACTGTTGACGGAGAAGAAGTTCAATTCGGCCCAGGAACTTGTCCGTTTGGCAACGACAGCGGCAGCGGATTTTCGACAGACGCAGGCTCAGCATGACGATATTACAGTCTTTGCCCTGATAAACCGCAGGCCAAGCTCCGATAAAGGTTTATAACAGAATGTGGTCGCCGTAGGGACTTCGTGTGCTTGTCAAGCGACAATGGGACTGTCTGTGCTTGTCAAGCGGGCGTCGGACCACTGAAGAACAGCGTAATTCCAATAATTGCTCTTTGACCCGTCCGTGTGAATTGCTATTGCTGGTATGTATATACTTCCTGCCTTATTTTATTAATCTGACATTTCCCATTTAAGCGCCTAAAAAACATAATTCATTCCTTCCAACATCAACAATTTTACAAAAATCACTTTGAACTGTCAACGATTTCCGTTTTCGAGGCGGCTTTATTGGAAATTGGCAGGAATACATGGTTTTTTGCATCTTTCTTCCAATACCTGTTTTTGTACAGACCATGACCGCTCTGTAAACGGCGGAGCAAAACTGTCCCACCTGGCGGGCGTTTGAGTTGGGCTGCCATTCGATGTATCCTTGTCCTTCGGGCAACAGCCAGAGATTCATACCGTAGCTGCCTGTTGTTGTCTGATAAGTCCATGCTTCCGTCGCGGAGCCCCGGCCACCCAATTCGTGAGGTTTTTTCGCGTCGGGGCAATAGGATATCTTCATGACCTGGCTGACGATCTGGCCGGCTGTGTCCTTGTAATCCCGGTCGCCGAGATAGACTGCGATTTCGTGGAACCAGTATCTGCCCGGGGTGTGATCGAAGATCATTGTCTTGTCGTCGTTATCCTGGGCGTACAGCGTCAGCCCCAAGGACATTTGGCGGACGTTGCTGCGACATAACAAAGCTCGTGCGTGCTCTTTTGCTTTGTTCAAGGCTGGCATAATGACGCTCAAAAGCAGTGCGATAATCGCGATCACGACCAGCAACTCGATTAATGTGAATCCTTTTGTCTTCTTCATCTTCACTCCCCGTGTATGGATCATCAGTTCAAATCGATCAACTTGACACACACCGTGTCGCTGAAACCTGACTCAATCTTTGATGAACGGTTATAGTTGCCCCAGCCCAAATTATACGCCCACTGGCTGTTGATATTGACCTGTACGCCTTTTTCGACCTCATCGGTCTTGTCGATCACATCGGTGAACGCATCGCTCACGAGATAGCAATTGTCCGACTCCGGGTTCTTCTTGCCGGTTACGACAATTCGAATCGTATGCTCCTTATCTTCCATGCCGGTGCGACTGAACACAGCCTGCTTGTGCTTCTTGCCTGTCGCGTACAAGTCAATGTCGTCGGCAACGAGTTGGCCGTCCAGGTACACATCCGCTATCCCGCAGTTATGATTTCTGACCGTTATCCAGGCGATAGCGGTTCCTGTAAAGGTGTATTCGATACTGTCGTCGGCGTGATTTGAGTATTGCTCGGTCCCGAAGTAGTTTCCGCCGTCTTTCATTGCACTCCAAGTGCCTTTATGAACAACGGCAGGGTTTGTGTTGTCAATTACAAAGCTGTTGTGACGCTCGATGCGTTGCAAGCGAAGCGCATGAGAATCGCCGTCGGACTCGACCCGGATACCCCGGCGGGTTTTGGATTCGTAGATGTCGGCAGAGTAAATATGATGTTTCGCAGATCTGAAATCGTTCGTCATCTGCCAGCCTTCATGATCCTTGCCCCACAGGAGATAATCCTTCATGTCCATACTCCACGACCAACTCGGTTCCTGGCGGTAGACCTCGGCCTTGCCGCCCTTATAGCGAACCGCCTTTCCTTTGGGACGCCCGATGTGATCGTCGGGATAGACCGACCACAATGCCTTGCGGTCCCACTGGAGCGTATCGATACTGTCGGTGAGCATGTACGAAATCCCCACCTCGTCATAGGCCCCGTGCTCCTTGGGCGGATTCGTAATAGTGTAAGTGGTCTCGACCTGCCCGGCCCCGTTAATCCTGATTGCATACGCAACGCCGATCGAACCGTGACTGCCCGCGATGTTGACAACTACATGATCTTCGTTCTTCACGGCCTCGACGGAACCGATCTTAAAGCCCTCCAGCGCCATACCGAATAGATTAAGTTGAGGACCGCCGATCAACAGTTTCTTGCCCTTGTAGATTCCCTCCTTAATACTTCCGGCACGCTTATCGAAAACAATGCTGAAATCTTTGCCCGCCACAACGACCTCCTTGGCGGTTTGACGCAAGCCGGGCGAACTCCCCTCCGTTGCCATCCTGCTGATGACACGGTCCGTCAGGGACAGCTTGAATTCGTCGACGAGCAGTTTCAACGAGGGGTGTTTCGAATAGAATCGCAGATGAACAACGTCGTCGCTCTTCCATTTACGTCCGGGGATCATGATATTACACTCTTGGCGTGGAGCCAGATCCAAATCTACCGCCCCCTTATCCTTACCAACCTGCCAAGTGATTTCAAGTTCGCTGAAGTTGGTGTGGTCAAACCAGTTCTTTACGCCAATTTCAAGCACATTGCCTGTGCCCGGATTGCCCAGAGGCATGTTCTCAATGCGTATGGGTGAATACGCTTTTTTTGTATGCCAGAATTCCGGCTTTCTTCGCCGCCAACCGTCAAAGATGCCCCAGTAACCGTAACCGTTCGATCGCGCCGGGGCAAAAAACACATCGTCGACCGTTCCCCATATTGCTATTCCTGCGGTGCCTTTTGACGGGTATATCTTCTCCCAGAAGTACTTGATGCTTTCTCCCCAGAAATCCCTTACGGCAGGGTCTCTGTCGGCGATTGAATCCCGGCCGTAATAGCACATCACGTGGATGCCTTCGTCGAAGATATAGGGCTTGCCGTCTTTGTCGAAATTCGAATTCCAGCCCGGATAATGATAGCTGTCCAGGTCGGCATGTTCGTCGGTATTCCAGCCGCCGCCGTAGGCGTTGTGGCCGGTCTTCAAGGGGCGTGTTGGGTCCTCGAGCCTTGCGTAGTCGCGTTCCACCTCGAAGTTCTTGCCCCACTTGGTATTCTCATTGCCCAACGACCACATGATAATGCTCGGATGGCTCCGGTCCCGCTCGATCATCTCCGAGATGTTGCTCATGAAAAAGGGCAGGTACTTCGGATCGTCGTGCAACCCGTTCAACTTGCCGCGGGCGGCATGATGATTCGTCCAGACAATCGCGGCCTCTTCTTCGATATACAAACCGTATTTGTCCGCCATTTCAAGAAAACGCTGCGATGTCGGGTAGTGGGATGTGCGAACATAATTGACATTGGCTTCCTTATAAAGGAGCACATCCTTTTCTGGAAGTTCCGGGACATACGCTCTGCCTGCAAGTGGGTGAGCACTGTGACGACAGCCACCGCGCAGTTTCACTTCCGTACCATTGACAAGCAGACGATTACCCCTAACTTCAACTTCGCGAAAACCGACCATGTGTGAAAGCGTTTCCAGTGCTTTACCCTTGACCACCAGGCGAGCCGTCAGTTTATAAAGGTTCGGGTGCTCGGCATCCCATTTCTGCGGATTGCCGACAGGTATCTCAAGCACGCGTTCACAGTCCTGTTTTGACAGTTTTAGTGAGGATTGAGCAAGTCGCACTTTTTTGCCCGCTGGATCGGTCAATTCATATTCAACTTTTGCCGCAGATGTACTCTGCAAGTCCGCACCCGCGGAAACCTTCAAAGTGGCGTTTCTGTAATTGTCATCCAGATCGGTCTCGACATGGAATCTTGTCAGGTAATCTCTGGGCACGGCGAACAGACTTACATCCCGCAGTATCCCGCCGATGAAGTGATCGAAGTCCTCGCCAAGAAAGCGGCTTGCGTAACCGCTGGCAAAAGACACATCATCCGTCAGATCATTGATGCTCACCGTCAGCCACGCATCCTTTCCAGCGGTGACGTAATCGGTAATCTCCAGGTTCCAACTGGTAAAACCGCCGTAATGGGCACCCGCGAAATGGCCGTTAACCCAAATCCTGCCAACCGTGTAGACGCCATCGAACCGCAGAAACACACGCTTATTCCTGAAATCCGATGGAATGGAAATCTTCTTCTTATATGGATACTCCACATCCCGCTTGATTTCCATCCCCTGCATCCACGGTTCGCCCGGGACCTGCACATCGCTCCACTGCGCCGAATCAACATTATTCAAATGAAAATCCTTGGGCGGCGTCAATGTAAACTTCCATGTCCCATTCAGCGAAATAACCGGTTTGGAAACACCCGCCGTTTTTTCAGGCAGCGGAACAATACTCGGCCGGGGCCAGATGTCGTCAGCCATTATCTCCGCCGGCAAAAGCAGGGCGGCTGCAAGCAAAAACGAAATTGAAAAAACATATCGCATTTTGACCCACTAAACAAATAACATAGCTGACATTTTTCTCATCTGTACAAGAACCCGGACACTTCATGCGATGTTGCGGTCGGACCGATACGTTGCGATGGTCCCCTTCAAGGCCGCCTCATAGAAAGCCTTTAAGTTCTCGAGCGACGTATCCGCCTGGATGTGATGAGCCGGCGCGACAATATACCCGCCGCCTCGACCGCACTCGGCCACCAGGCGTCCGACCACACTTGTAATCTCTTGAGGCGATCCGTATGGCATCAGTCGCTGCACACACACACCACCGAAAAGCGACAGTTTCCTGCCGTACCGCTTCTTGATCTCGAAGGGATCGATTGCCATTGGCTGCAGAGGGTTCAATACATCCAGACCGATCTCTATCATGTCATCCAGTATCTCGCGGCAATTTCCGCAACTGTGATACGCAATCTTGATATTCGGGTTGGCCTTCTTACACTCGGCAAAAAGCGTAGCGTAGCGTTCTTTGAAATACGTCCGCCACATATCCAGCGAGATCATCATTCCCGTTTGCATGGCGACATCATCGCCGAACCACACCATGTCGGCGCCCAGTTCGATATACTTCTTTGTTGCCTGCAATGGGAATTGCATGACTTTGTCCATCAATCCATGTGCGTAATCAGGTTCGACAACCATATCCATCAGAAACTGATCCAGCCCGCGCAAATACCAGCACGCTTCGAAAATGCTGATCTGACAGGACCCGATCAGCCACTTGTTCCGGCCGTACAGTTCTTTCTTCTTGCGAAAATCGTCGTACTGGGATTCGGCCAGTGGGTCTGGGATTTCAAAATTTTCGAGTTTGTCATAAGCCCCACCCAAAGGGTGCTCGGCAATCTCTGTAAACACGCCGAATTCATTCTTGATATACTTCCACCGGATTCCCCATGCATCGGTATACTCAGGTTCCGGCTGGCCATAGAAACTCATCTCCAGACCGAGGCAACTTTTGACCATGTCATTTCCCATGGCCACCCCGAGATCATACTCCGTTATCCCATCAGCCTTCCGCAAGGCCTTTTCTATCTCCGGCACATAGCTCGCAAAAACCGGGGTTCGGTCCGGCTGCTCGAAACTCAAAGATGCACCAACACGTTCCTTAGAATTCATTCACTCTGCCCTTCATCATCAGGCGATTATCAATCGTTTACATAAGAATTACACACCGTTTACCATACTATATTATTAACTTTTCCATTAAAACGCCATATTACGCAGAAAACCAACCATTTTACGCAATATTTGCTTGATTTTGCGTTGAAAATTGTGTATAAATGAATTCTGAAGGCCTATTGAGCCGTTCATCCATACTTCTGATTAAATCATGAAGATGCCCAAAGTCATATTGCGAATTGAGACCTCGCGTGCCTGCGGCAGGGGGATACTTCTGGGCATCAGCAAGTACTGCCATCTGTTCAGCCGATGGCGACTGAGCCAGAAACTGCCTTTTTACCTCAATTCCAGAATTTCCGGTGACGATCCGACCCTGCCTGAGAACTGGATGGCCGACGGCATGATCGTTGCCCAGCCCGAGATCCCCGAAGCCATAAGGCAAATTGGCTTGCCCGTTATTGGTATTGATGTGCTCGAACCAATCCCGGGTCTGCCCAACATCGTGGGTGATGCAAAGGGGATTGCCGAAATGGCTTTCAAACACTTTATGGACCGGGGCTTTTCGCAATTAGCCTACTGCGAGTTTGGGGGAATTCCATGGGCTGTTGAGCGAGGTGCAAGTTTCGCCGCCTGTGCCAACGAACGGGGCATTGATATTGTCAAATATGCAGTTAAGAACTCCCAAGGGCGATTTTCGTGGGATGACGAGCTATATGCAATCGGCGCATGGCTTGGCAGTCTGCCTCGCCCGTTGGGCTTGCTGGCGTGCAATGATGATTGTGCCAAACTGCTGAGCGCCGCATGTGAATCGGCAGATATTCGCGTTCCTGACCATGTGGCAATCTTAGGTGTCGATAATGATGAAATGATCTGTCTGCCCAACGATCCTACCCTTTCCAGCATTGCACTGGACTTTGAAAAGGCCGGTTTCGAAGCTGGCGGCCTGCTGGATCGGATAATGAAAGGCGAGGAAGAACTCGCCTCCCAAAGCATCGTGCTGCGGCCAAGCCATATCATTGCCAGGCAGTCCACTGACATCCTTGCCGGGAGTGATCCTGACGTTGCATCGGCATTGCAATATATCCGGGAGCATGTTCATGAGTCCATAGGTGTGCCTGATGTGGTCGAGGCGACTTCCATGTCACGCCGAGGACTGGAATATCGGTTCAAAAAAGTGTTGAGCCGATCAATCAATAATGTGATACGAGGTCTCAGGGTCGAGCAGGTTTCAAAGATGCTTATCGAAACCAATCTATCCATATCTCAGATTGCATATAAACTGGGATTTACCGATGCCGAGCACATCTCCCGCTACTTTAGAAGCGAAAAAGATATGAGCCCCAGTGAATTTCGGAAAAAATATGGAAATCTGTAAGTTTACCGGCTTTTTGCGTAAAATGG
>SDBV01004104.1_pt1 | contig 21095 bp, 17 predicted proteins | sample 2277081 | NCBI WGS metagenome assembly SDBV01 (sample SAMN10402039, study PRJNA504765) | marine sediment metagenome | isolation source: marine sediment core GS10_PC15, 223 cmbsf | place: Arctic Ocean: Southern Knipovich Ridge | collected 2010 | reverse complement strand
CTATATGAATGATTGCTTTGCCGGGCGGGACCTCAATGTCAAAATAACCGTCGCATGTGAAGCTGCGGTCTTTTTTGTATGGAGTACAGGATTTTGTAACCGGATTGAAAAGTTGCTCGCCGTTGGCCTGGACCCATGCTCGGCACGGAAGAGGCTTTTTACTGCCGGGTTCAGGTATTGTTACCGACAATGTTGGCTGCTTTGCCTGGAGACAGAAGGTGCAAGTCAGTATTATTACCAAAACAATTGCCGCGGTTGATTTTGGCCTTGTTTTTTTGTTTTTCATGAGCTTATCCTTAATCGTCTTTGTCTTTTATTGGCAGGGTATGTGGTTGATACTGGACTGTCCAGCAAAAAGGCTGGACACCTTGATTTTGCTGTGTCAATCAAATGCGGCAGGCCTTTGTCCTGAGATGGTATAACAGTAGAAAGGTGAACAGTAGAGCATGGAATTTTAGCTATTTTATGCGGGAAGATTGGCTTTGATTGGCTTTGATTGGGTTTGTTTTCGCGGTGTTCACAGAGTCCTTTATTTTCATAATGCTTTGTTAAAATAGAGGTTACGTTCATTCGAGTGTTTAGTAAATTGGGTTTGTTTCGCATAATTTGTTATTTTTGATTGATTTCTCCATCGGGGCAGTGCGTTGGCTGGTGGGCACTAAAAAATACGGTTTTTGAGTCAAAATCTTAGGCACTAAATTCTAAATCCTAATTTTCGAAACAGGACAGCTATGGCATAAGTTTAGTTTATGCCAATTCGGCATATATTATATCATAAAATCAGTTAAATGTAAAGCGAATTGTTGAGCCTTCGGCTCAAAGAAAGTAGATAGTAGAGCAGGTGAACAGTAGAGCGAAAGGAAAGTAAAAAGTTAAAAGTAGATACTCCTTCGTCCCTTAGGGACTTCGGAGTACAAGAAGTAAAAGCAACAGCGTAAAATTTAAAAGTTTTAGTTTTGGCAACTGAAAAAAAGTACTACCTAGTACCTAAGGCACAAGCGAACACCTTTAATTCTCGTGGAGACAATTATAGTCTCCGAGCATCTGGCTTTCATAGTTTCTTAATTCTTTTATTAGTTGGTATTTATCTGGTTATGGTAGTGCTTGGTCTGCGGCTTTATATAAAAGCATGCGAGTTCTGATATTATCGGCGGCGGCCTTATCGCCGCGGGCCTTTGCCAGATTTATGGCTTTTTGGGCGGTATTTATTGCTTCGGGTATTCTGTTGGCAGCGGCATATGCCAACGACAGGGTCTCCATTACATTAGTTTTTTTATAGGCGGCATATTCACAGGCTTTTTCCGCAAGGCGAACAGCTCCAGAAGGATTATAATAATCCGTCTGAATGTCTTTAATTAACATTTGGGTAACCAGAGCCAGAATTCTGGGCTGATATGGATTGATACGCAAAGATTCCTTATAAACATCAATGCCCTTGGCGATTTGGCCCATGTTCAAATATATTGATCCCAAGATAGCGTGGGTATCGGGATTATCCGGCGCGAGTTTAACAGCCTGCTGAGCCGCTATGAGGGCTTTTGGCATTTCTTTTATATCATTAATTGACCTTGCTCTAATCATCCAGGCATAGGCTGATTGGGGATATACTTGGAACATTGCATTGGCTACTCCCAGAGCTTCATTAGATTTTCCGGATACTATCAATCGCACCCCAATAGAAAAAAGCTGTTTCTCAACTTGTTTCCTCGTTTCAATCAAGGCGGGCATATCCGGCAATATTTTTAAGCCTTCGTTACAGAACTTCAACTTTTCCACGAAATCCCCGGAGTTGTAGGCCAACAGCATATAGGTAGAGGCATTATAAAGCCTGCTATAATCTTCTTGCCATTTTTCCTTTTCCTGATCACTAAAACCGGTCCAATCGATATGATAATTAATTGAATTGCTTCGAACATTCTTAACGAACCGATTATAAATTTCTTTGCGTGGTGTATTTTTATCAGTTGTAAACTCTACAAAAGGAAAATAGTCACTGTTAATAGAAAAGGATTGGATACATTTCTTTAAGTCTCTTTCATCACCAATGTAACAGTTTAAGATATCCATACTGTTATAAATATTTATTTCAGCAAGACTTTCACTAATACTCTTGTCCCGCAATGCATCTTCCATATGCTCTGGTGAATAATATTGCTGTTGCTCAGAACCAACTATCAGCACTAACGGCGCAGGATTAGACGTAAGAAACCACAGTGTAACATGCGGAAAAACTTCCATAGAAGTCCCGAGGATGCTGCTAAAAACAGAAGCGGGCATATTGTAGGTGGGAAGCCAGGAAACAATTATGCCATTTTTATTTAAATGTTGTTTAGCTGCCTCAAAATACTCTTTGGCATAAAGCGATGCGTTTTCGGCAAAATCGCGAGGATGAATGGAATCGTTAACGATAACATCATAAGTTTTGTCCGTTAGGTGGATATAGTTTTTGGCATCCATATAAATCATATTTATTTTATCATTTAGTTTATCGCCCAGATTAAGATGGTTGAAAAATTGCATGGCGATATCAACTACTTCAGGTGCAATTTCCACACAGTCAATCTGATCAAGATGGTGTTGCGACAGACACTTAGTGGTTTCTCCTGAGCCAAAGCCAACCGATAGAACTGTCTTTGCATTACGGTTAAACAAAACCGAAAGATGTCCTAATGCCTTCTGATCACCTCTTTCGCTATAACTATCTCCAGCCAGACCTTGGCCCGATGAAAGTAGTTGTAAGGAATTATCCTGTAAATTTTTGTGTAATGAAACCGAGGTAGTAACACCTTCTTTTAACTTCAAAAGTACAAACGAATCCGGGATTGCTGGATTTAATTCAACCACCCGATCAAAGAGTTTGGATGGTATTTTCGTGGTAACCACAGAGAAAATAATTGCTACAGCCAGCAGAGAAGCACGCTTAAAAAACTTTTTAGGCAAAAAAACCAGGTATAAAAACCCTGCTATCCATAAAACAATCAAGCCCAAAATTGTGATAGAAAGCTGCGCTCCGAGTCGTGGGATCAGAATGAAACCCGTTATTACACCTCCCAGAACCGCTCCAATGGTATTGGCGCCATAGGCAGTACCCGTAGATCGACCAATCTTATGCACATGGTTTGTCCAAGCCTGCAGGGCTATAGGAAAGCCGATACCCATTATAATTGCGGGTATCAGGAACAAAAAGAAGCTTTGTATCATCGGGTTAATGATAAACGGTGCTGCAGGAATCCACTTAGCAATTGCATTTAATATTTTATTAAAATGGGGTAACAGATTTGCAGTCCAATATATCATACCAGGCAGAAAGAAGATGCCGCACAGTCCCAGTAGAGCCAAGGTAACGGCAAAGCCCGCCGCGGGTGTTTTTAATTTTTTTGCCAGGCGGCTTCCTATAGCGGCCCCAATGACATTTCCCAACAGGTAAATCGTCAGTATGGCTGAGAAGACATAGGTAAATCCTCCCAGCAAATAAACTATGCTGCGCATCCAGATAAGCTCATAGCCGATACTGACCAGGCCGCTCATAAAGAAAGCCAAAATGAGCAGAGAAAATTTGATGTCAATTTTTCTGTTGTCGGCAACAGCCTCACTGTCTATCTCGGTCACTTTAATCCGGGCCTGATCAACTAATTTCGAGTGCCGAGACAAAAACCATCCGCCAAAGGCTACCAGAAGATTAAGCACAGCGGCGGTGTATAGTGCCCCCATAACGCCGAATGCCCGGATAAGGACAAACCCAGCTATAAAGCATCCTACTGCCGCACCAAGCGTATTCAAGGCGTATAGTTTGCCTACCAGATGACCGGCCTCTTTTTCCAGAGCGGTAACGAATCTGGCCAGAAGGGGTAGTGTGCTACCCATCAACATAGAGGGGATCAGCAATAACACCGCTGATATAATCACCTGGACAGTAAGCAATTGCGTGTGTGAAGGGTGATAGGTTTGAAAAAACCAGATATATATATTATCCGTCAACTTCAAGCCGAACGGCAGCGCCAACGCCGATATTGTTACCAGGGTTTCTAAAAGTGCATACAAGCGTAAGTGGTTTTTAACTCGATCAGAGTACCGACTCATTATCAAGGCACCAAGTGCCAGCCCGCCCATGAACATCGAGACAACTATGCTGGAAGCATATACGGTGTTACCCAGGGTAAGCTTCAACAAGCGAACCCAGACCACCTCATCTATCAAGGAACATGCTCCGGAGAAGAAATATATCAACATGATCCAGTTAACACTGACGCGTTTGGTCATAATTTTGCTCCCAAATGGCATATGCTGCTCTTATGGAATAAGATAAGCAAAAAACAGCTTCCTATACATTTAAGTCACTTTTCCTCAATCTTAAAGAAGGTTAATTTTCCCTTGAACTGAGGCTCGTCAACCTAGCTTAATTTCCGTTTTTGCCATAGCCCTAAATTGTAACTTAAAACGGCTTAAAAGGCAATATATGGCTTTCATAGTTTCTTAAATTGCATTTTAGAGAGTTGACCAGCAGTCGCAAATACAGTAAAGTGCGTGCTTTATGTTTTCCGATTGTTTTAACCGGGATATTTAATTTGGCGGTATAAAGCGTATGAAATCTGCTGTTGGACGACGTGATTTTTTGAAGTTTTTAGGGGCTGGCGCGGCTGGTTTAGCGATACCGGGGTGTATGAGCGGTATAAAGGATTCGTCCGGCAAAAGCGGTATCGATTATCCCAACATCGTGTTCATAATGGCTGACGATATGGGTTATGGCGATGTCGGCTGTTACGGAGCAGAAAAGATAAAAACGCCGAATATGGACAGGCTTGCAGCCGAAGGCGTTCGCTTTACTGATGCTCACACGCCGTCTGCGGTATGCACCCCCACGCGTTATGGGGTATTGACGGGCAGGTACTGCTGGCGAACAAAGCTGAAAAAAGGCGTGCTCTGGTCGGGCTACGAGGCTTTGCTGATTGACTCCGATAGGATGACGGTTGCTTCTTTGCTGAAGAGCAAAGGCTATGCGACAGCTTCTGTTGGGAAATGGCATCTTGGGTTCGGCAGCGAAGAGTTCAAAGGTGACTGGAGAGTAATGCACGACGGCAAAAGCGGGGCCGATTACAGCAAAAAACTGGAACCGGGGCCATTGGCTTTGGGTTTTGATTATTCTTTTCAGTTTCCGGCTTCGCACGATATGCAGCCTTACTGCTTTGTGGAAAACGGATATTTAGTCGGAGAGCTGAGCGTAGAAAAAAGTCCGTACCATTTTCAGCAGCGGCCGGGTCTTATGACCAAGGACTGGAAGGACGATGAGATTGGGACAAAGACCACTGAAAAGGCGGTTGCGTTTATTGAGAACCATACTAAGAAAAAAGGAAATCAGCCGTTCTTTATGTATTTGACGCCGGTTGCTCCTCATCGGCCGAATATTGTGGCTGATTTTGTGAAAGGCAGCAGCCGTGCCGGCGTTCGCGGCGACCATGTTCAGGAATTCGATTGGACCGTGGGCGAAGTAATGAAAACATTAGACAGACTCGGTTTGAGCGATAATACGCTGATTATAGCCACCAGTGACAACGGCGGGCAACCTGTAGGTCGTGACGGTATCGGTGAAAATAGGAAAATTAAAACTACGTTCGGGCACAAAAGCTGTGGAGACCTGCGCGGGTACAAAACTAACATCTGGGACGGGGGCCACCGTGTGCCGTTTATTGCCCGCTGGCCGGGAAAAATCAAGCCTGGCACCACAAATAATGAAATAATCTGCCTGACGGACCTGATAGCGACAGCAGCGGCGATTGTGGGAGCAGAATTACCTTGCAATGCGGCAGAAGACAGCTATAATGTTCTGCCTGCGCTGTTGGGTGAGAAACTGGATAAGCCTATCCGCGAGGCTACCGTGCATCATGATTTTTACGGCCGATTCGCGATACGACAGGGGCAGTGGAAGCTGATAGTGCCTCTGAATGACAGGCAGAAGTTAGAGCTTTATGATGTTGAAAAAGACATCTCAGAAACTACTGATGTCGCCGGTCAGCACGTGGAAATTGTCAGGCGTCTGAGCGAGTTGTTAAAGAAATACAAAAGAGAAGGGCGAAGTAGAGTTTAAGAAGCGAAAAGTAATTTAGATTTTTAGAGGATTTTTAGCAATGCCGAAACAGAAAAGCCATAAGGGTTTAAGTAAAAGAGTTAAGGTTACAGCGAGCGGCAAAGTAAAGTACAAGCGCAGTTGCGGGGGGCATCTTATGGGTACCAAGAACGCCAAGCGCAGGAGACGAATAGCAGGGGCTTCGATCATGACAGATGCGATGGGCAAGAAAGCCAAGGTCATGCTCGGTAAATAGATATGCGGTTATAGAAAAAGGATTTTAAGTATTATGGCTTGCTTCTCGGCTTCAAGTCAGCTGCCGCCAGCGAGCCTGAAGATAAAGATTGACAATTTTTTAAAGGAAAGCTGATATGCCAAGAGTTAGAAAAGGCGCCGCAAGGCATCAAGCCAAGAAAAGAGTTCTCAAAGCGGTCAAGGGACATCGAGGGGCGGCTGGCAGGTTATATCGCCTGGCCAAAGAAGCTGGTGTGCGGGCGGCGGTCAATGCTCGAATCGGTCGTAAACTTCGAAAGCGTGATTTCAGGGGGTTGTGGATTATCCGGCTGAGCGCGGCGTGCCGTCAGCGAGATATAAGGTACAGCCAATTCATCAACGGCTGCAAGAAAGCCAATATTCAACTGAATCGCAAAATGCTGAGCGAGATTGCTATAGCGGACCCGGCTGGTTTCGATACTATTGTTGAAGCAGCTAAAGCTGCACTGGGTTAGTGTAAAAAATAAAAATAGTCGGTTATACCCTTAAGAGTAGTAAATGTCCGCGAATAAAGCTGTAATTACTTATTTTTAAGTTACTTACCCGCTCGCCGTGCTTCGCTCGTCGCAGCAGGCGGATAAACGGGAAACTTCAATTGATATCAGTATAAGAATGCTTGAGCAATTTGAAAAAATCGGCAAAGATGCCCTGGGTGCCTTGAATGGAGTGGCCGATACGGCGGCTTTAGAGGAATTCCGTATAAAATATCTTGGCCGCAAGGGGCAGGTTACGCAGATGCTCAGCCAGATTGGACAACTCTCGCGTGAAGAAAAACCTAAAGCGGGACAACTGGCAAACAAGATAAAGAAGGAAGTTGCCGCGGCGTTTGAGCAACGCAAAACTATTTTGTTGCAAGCCCGGCAAGAAGAATCCCGTCAGTTGGTAGATGTCACTTTGCCCGGCATACCTGTGGCTATTGGCAGGCCGCATATTATCACCGAGACCATAGACCAGTTGCTGGAGATATTCGGGCGGATGGGATTTTCGGTAGCCTATGGGCCGGAAGTTGAAGACGAGTGGCATAATTTTGTCGCGTTGAATATCGGGCCGGAACACCCTGCAAGAGACCCGATGGATAATTTTTATATCGACGACAATACGCTTCTTCGCAGTCAGACATCGACGATTCAGATTCGTGTTATGGAAAACAGCAAGCCGCCCATTCGTGTTGTGGCGCCTGGCAGGGTATATCGGCCTGATACGGTTGATGCGACGCACATGTATATGTTCTATCAGATAGAAGCCCTTGTTGTCGATGAGGGGGTGAGTATGGTGGATATGAAGACATCTATCGCGCAATTTATCCATGCGTTTTTCGGCCCTGAGATAAAGTGGCGACTTCGGCCGAGTTTTTTCCCGTTTACCGAGCCAAGTGCTGAGGTTGACCTGCTCTGGGTAGATAAAAAGGGCAATGAGGAATGGATGGAAGTCGGCGGCTGTGGTATGGTAGACCCGAATGTTTTTGATGCTGTGGGGATAGATAACGAAAAATATACCGGCTGGGCGTTTGGGTTTGGGATAGAACGACTTGCAATGAAAAAGTACGGCATTGGCGATATCCGGTTGCTTTTTGAAAACGACCTGCGATTCTTAGAGCAATTCTAAAGCTGATATTGGCCGATAGTATTACCGTCCTAAGATGATTATACCCAGTCGGTCGGCGAGTGCTAACGTTTGTGGTTTATCGATGATTATTGTTTTTTCGGCTTCTACGACCAGGCATTTGCCGCCGTTGTTAGCTAAACTCTGGATGGTGTCGGGGCCTACGCAGGGGACATCGAAGCGCATGTCCTGATTCGGTTTGGATACTTTTATAAGTGTCCAGCCGCCCGATTTACAAAATTTGCCTGCCCGCTCAATCATCTGGGCGGTTCCTTCTATTGCCTCGACGGCGATTACCTCTTTTTCTTTTATGGCGATGGCCTGGCCGATATCGAGTTCGCCGAGTTTTTTGACTATCTGCCAGCCGAATTCGATGTCACCTTCAGCCGAGGGGCCTGGTTTTTGTTTTGTCATAAGTCCGGCTGATGCCATATGCTCTTTGCAGTACATTGTGGAGTCCTCCAGAATTATTCCGCTATCGGCCAGTTCATTGGCCAGGGCGTTCAAAAGAGTGTCATTTTGCTTGTTCTTTGCCCGCAGTGTCCAGTACCATATTTTCAGTGCCCGCCAATCGGGCAGGTACCGCAGAATTCGCCAGGGCGTGAAAACTCGCCGCTTGGCAACTCTTCCGACCATAATGGTTTTTGTTGCGCCGTGCTTTCTTAATTTTCGAATCCAACTGCCCGGCCGGGCAATTGCAACTTTGTAAAACACATCGACTATTTCAGCGAGTTGGGGTTCTGCGTTATCGGCCAGGCCAACACAAACGACTTTCAGGCCTGCGTGTTTGGCACCTTCTGCTACAAGGAACGGCAATCGTCCCTGCCCTGCAATCAATCCGAGTATATTTTTGTCTGCGGCCATAATCGATGTCTTATGCTTAAACAGACTGTCAGGATTTGTTGTTTTCTTTCGAGTTTTTCAGTTGCTTTTCGATGTCGCGAATGGCTTTTCGCATCTCCGGTAGTTTTGCTATCATGACGTATGCACGTTTTGCTTTGTTGGCATCAATAGCAGGTGTTCCAAATAAGGCCTTGCCCGATTCGACGTTATTTGCTACGCCGGCCTGCGCAGCAATCATGACGCCATCTCCGATATTGATGTGGCCTACAATTCCGGCCTGACCTCCGACGACGCAGTGGTGTCCGAGTGTGGTTGAGCCGGAGATTCCGACCTGGGCCACGAACAGGCAGTGCGGTCCGATTTTTGTGCCGTGGCCTATGGCGACCTGGTCGCCGATTTTGGTTCCTTTTCCGATGATGGTGTCGTCGAGAGTTCCGCGTTCGATGCCGCAGTTTGCGCCAATCTCTACGTCGTCGGCGATTATTACTCTGCCGATATGGGGGATTTTATGATGTTGGCCTTTGTGAGTGGCGAATCCGAAACCATCCTCGCCGACAGTAGCGTTTGCCTGAATGATTGCCCTGTTTCCGATTACACAATGGTCAAAAATCACAGCGTTGGGATACAGAATACAGTCATCGCCGATTTCGGTTTCCGTGCCAACGAAGACGCCTGGATAAAGCACGCAGCGGTCACCGATTTTGACGTTATCACTTATCGTTACGAAATCGTAAATATTACAGTCTTCGCCCAGGGCAGCGGTTTTAGCAATCGAAGCTTTGGTGCTGACGCCTGTTTTTTTGTGCCGGCGGTGTCCGTGCAGAAGGACTAAGATTTGCCTTAAGGCATAATATGGGTCGTCGGCTATTAACAGGGCTGCTGTAGTCTCGGTTTCTTCTTTTATGATTACAGCACTTGCCTTGGTGGTTTTTAGCTGATTTACATATTTGCGGTTGGTTAAGAAGCTGATGTCGCCCGGGCCGGCACTATCGAGTGTGGCGGCTGATTTGATTACGATGTCGGCGTCTCCGTCAACTTTTCCGCCGACGTATTCGGCTAACTGGCCCAATGTTCTTTTCTGCATAGGCAATCCTTGTCTTCTGTACCGAATGATTATATCAGAAAGAGTCATTCGGTCAACTGTTAGTCCTGGGGATAAATAATTATACGGTCGTGGATAATGGTCACCAAATCGGCTTTATCGTCGCCGGTAACGTCGGCAAGTTGCAGTTCTCGCGGCTCTACGCGGGATTTGGTTTTCTTTTTGTCACGATAGCTTTTCTGCTCGAATATCTTGAAACGCATAGCAGGGGCCGGTTTGTGCCGGGCGTCAAGGGTCAGTATCTCTATGTGATTGCGTTTAAATTCCACCATTATAATCTCGTCGCGACCATCGGAGTTGATATCTCCTGCTGTAAGATTGCCATAGACGCCATCTTTTATTTTTGTCTCGTAGCTGAACTGCTGCTGGAAATTTTGCACAATATTACCGGCATCGGGCGGGGTAACAAGGGCGAACTTTTCGCTGTCGAACAACAGGATACTTCCGGCGTCTGTGCCTGTGAGCGGTTCGAACAGTAATTTCAGGTGGTCGGCGGCATTCCACCTGCCGAGATCCAGTTCTTTTTCAAAGCGGTAGGTTTTATCGGTATCGGCTTTGAGTATCTGGAGGCGACCTTTGCGGCCGTCCAGCAGCAGGATCGCCGGCTGGTGTGTCTTGCCATTGCCTTCGATATCAAAAGCAGCGACCGCTGATATGTTATTGGTGGTGCTTTTGGCATTGTATTGGTCGAGGATTTTCCAGCTTTGGCCGGCATCGAGAATCAGGCTGCGGGCGAAATTTTTCTGTGCCAATAATAATTCTGCACCGGTTTTTCCGTCCACATCGGCAACGGCAATCGAGGGCAGAGACGCCTCTTTAATCAAGCCGGCATGTGTACCGGGCGAATCGACCACTTGAAACACATTTTTCTTTGTTTGCCGGACCAGTACAGGATATTCGTATTTTACAAATAACAAGACGTCCAGCAGGCCGTCCTGGTCGACGTCGAGGATTTTCAGACCATCCGGGCCGGAGGTGAGGTCTTTGAGTTCCAAGACGGGTTCGGTTTGTGGTGTTTTTTTCTTAGGGGCGAACCATTTTTTCTTTGCAGATTGCGCCTGCTGCTTAATTGTTTTATTCAGGTTATAAATAATGCTCATAGAACGGATGTCATTTACGTCTTTGGCTACATAGAGGCAGTCGATGTTTCCGTCGCCGTCAATATCAGCAAGGTCGGCAGCTAACGGTTGGCCGATTATTCTAAGAGGTTGTGGAAACGATAGTCTGTTGTTTTCGAATTCGGATATTCCGATTACCTTTTCCTTTACGCTCAGGACGGCCAATTCAGTTTTGCCGTCTTTGTCAATATCCGCGGCAGAGAGGCTGGAAATATCGGCAAAAGCGGGGAACTTTACCGGTTCGGCTAATCCAAGCTGAGGTATTTGTTTATAGAAAATCAGTTCGGCAGAACCCGGTTCGCTTATTACTACGTCGACGAGATTGTCACCGTCAAAATCGCCGGTAACCAAATCCCTTTTTGTACTTTCCCGGCCGGCGGCAAGAGGATAGAACAGGGCCGGCCAATCGAGGTTTTGTTCGTTTTCGGCGGCGAATTTGTAGCATGCCAGGCGTCCGCTTCTGGCATCGATAGTCAGTATTTCGTCGCCGAGGGCTTGGTCAATATTATGGGTTATCAATGCCCATGGTTTTTCGATAAAGAAGCGCAGTTCAGGGCCTAATTGGCCGGTTTCAAGGCCAAATCTTACATGAATCGCTTTTTCGCTGTCGTTTGTTATAAGGATAAGGTCATTTATTTTATCGGCGTTCAAGTCACCTACTTCGATACCTAAAGTTCGTGCCACGGTTGGGTATTTGACGGGTTCGGCCAGAGAGCGGTCTTCTTTTTGCAGAACGATGTAAACGGCGTCTCGGCCGGCCAGGAGCAGGTCATCGGCTTTGTCATTATTGAGGTCGGCACATATTAACGAGTCGGAGGTTAGAATGTCACCATCAATTGTGATTTTCTTTCTTGTCTGCCAGCTTAATGTTCTTGGTTTATCCTGTTCTGTGTCGTTTGTCTTTTGCAATATCACATACAGGCCTTTTGGTTCGCCGTAAAATGCGATATCGGTCATGCCATCCGAATTCAAATCGCCGCAGACAAAGCTAAATATGTTTTGTGATACGGCTACCATCTGCCTTTCAAAGCGAGTAGGAAGTGTTTCAAAAATTGCGTTTATATCGACGTCATTGGGGTCGATAGATACTGACGGCTCGCCTGGGCCGATAGTTTTTTTCTGAATTAAAAGCTCTATTGCGGCTTTTCTGTTATTGACGACGGCGATATCGTTTAGACCGTCACCATTAAAGTCGATAATTGTTAAGTCTTTTATTCCCCAGTTGAGCTTGATTATTTCTATTTCGTCAAAGCCGTAATATGCCGAGATATCGTTGGAATCATCCTGGGCGGCGGCACCGGCACATAGGAGCACCCCTGCAAGGGCCAATGTGATTGTCGTTTTGGTTATTCGCACAATAAGAGTCTCCATGTAAAATTTATCACCGGATTATTGTAACCGAAATCGGTTAATTATCAATACGCCCGTTTCGCAGATAGATCGTGCGGTGGGCAAAGTTATGTGCCTGCGGGCCGTGAGTGGCGACGATTACGGTACCGCCCTGATGGTGAAAGTCGGCTAAATATCCGTACACCGCGTCGGCGTTGTCGGGGTCGAGATTGCCGGTGGGTTCGTCTGCCAGGATAATTTTCGGATGGTTGAAAAGCGCCCTGGCTATCGCGGTGCGTTGTTTTTCGCCGGCACTTAGCTGGGAGGGTCTGTGGTGGGCACGTTCAGCAAGGCCGAGGTGGCTTAACAGCTTCTCTGCTTGGTCAGGTCGACTTTTTTTACCGACGGCACCGCTTGGCAAAATAACATTTTCTGCGACATTCAGATACGGTACAAGGTGGAACATCTGAAAAACAAAGCCGATATTTGTTGCTCTGAATTTTGCCCGAACGCGGGTGCTCATATCATAGAGATTATTTTGTTCGATTGAAACCTTGCCGCTGGTCGGGTGCAGCATTGCCCCTATTGTCATCAGCAGAGTTGTTTTGCCGCTTCCGCTGGGACCGCATAGAACAATGAATTCGCCTTTTTTGATTTCAAAGTTGATATTTTCCAGGGCCTTGACGGTATTCCGGCCGGTGCGGTAGATTTTTGTTAGATTTTCAAGCTTAATCATAAGTTCTATCATTCCTGTTTAAGAGTCTGGGCCGGGTCGGTAGTTACAGCGATTGCCACGGGAATAAAGGCAGAGACCGCGGCGAATACCGGTGCGGCAATGACCGACCATAGAAGCAAAGTAAACTCCGGCTGTATTGCTTTGGCGGTTACTTTGAATATGTCCGGGCCAAAGACAAGAACCAAAGCGGTCCCTATGGCAAAGCCTGCCAGCGCGCCGGCCAAACCGGTTATTACCGATTTTCCAAGAAACAGCAGTGAAATCCTGGCTGAGTCGTATCCGAGCGCACGCATAATGCCAATTTCCGGCCCTCGGTCGCGAACGTTTGTCATTGTCAAAACACCAATCCATGTGCCACAGGTGATGACAACAAAAAGTATAATAAAGCCGAAGTATTTTTTGACCATTTGCCTTTGTTGTGTGCGGGCGGTGGCCAGGGTTTTCATCTGTACGACCTTTGCCTCAGGCAGTACAGAAGCCAGTTCTTTTCGAAGTACCGCCAGAGGGTCATCTGTTGGCACAAAACACAAGCAGTCGATGGCCTTGATTTCGTTGACCTGTCCCTTCAGGTTCAGGATGTCCTGGGCGTCACTTAGATGACACTGCAAGCGTATGTCATCGGCGTTGCCTTGTTCAGATAAGGTTTTTGCTACGGTCAGGGTTTTTCCGCCGAGGTTTATTGAGTCGCCTGATTTGATTTTGAACCGTTGAACTAATTCATATCCGATGTATGCGGTGCCTTTTTCAATTTCATAAATCATAGGGGCTTTTTTTCTGTCAGGCGGGCAGATTTCCGGCGCCAGACCAGTAAGGATTACTTCGGTACCCTGCCAAAGAATTTTCTTCTGCAGGGTAGCCACCATGTGGTTATATGAGAAGCCTTTCTGAGAGGCGAACAACTCTATATAACTTTCCGGCATAGTGTGGTCAGAGAAGCCTGCTGTCCAGAAGTTGCTCATGTCTGTCTGCCGAGGTATTATGCGCAGGTTAAATCCCATATCGCGCATCAGTCGGGCCGTTTCGCGATTGGATGCCTGGCCTGCAGTAAAGAATGAGATAAATAACGCCACGGCTATCACCATAGCCAATAGAGTAAGTATAAAATTGACCTTGCGGTGACGTATTTCTTTAAGAATAAGACCAAACGTTGTCATTGTTTTTTTCCTGCAGCTGCCAAAATAATAAACAACCCAATCCCCAAAGCCAAGACAGCCAGGGCTGCTATGGTGTATAAAGATTTTCGCAGAGTCGGGTCAGCCTTTGCCGGGGTCGGAGGGTCTACGATTGGGTCCGGCAATGGGATGCCCTGAATGTAATAAGAGTTTTTGGTTTTTGAATTGGGGTCAGATTCTCGCTGCTGGTATCCTATGGGTACTGAAGGAAAGGCCGAACCTCGTCTCAGGATACGAGCTATCTCCATCTTGATCATAGGGCTTTCGGGGTCAAATCCCAGACTCTTTGCTACCCGCTGTTGAATTGCCGAGTCCCATCGGACGGGCAGCATCAGGCCCTGCATCCATTTTGGGTCAAGGTCGCATTCGCAGTCCTGGCCAATCAGAAATAGTATGTTGGCCAGAATGTCTTCGGTGATTTTATCGTTTTCAAGGACCGGGCCTATTTGTTTTGCTCTTCCATAAAGTATTGCCGCATAAGGGGCGTTTATTTTTTCAGGTTCCAGCCCCAGGCTCCAGAGCAGAATTTTTTCCTCGGTGTGCAGTTGATGGCCGAGTACCACCATAACCGGAGGTTCGGCAATGAACTTGGGCAGGAAAGCCATTTGTTTGCTAATCAGGTTGATTGCTTTCTTTATGGTGTCCTGGGCGGTTTTATTTTTCTCCGGGTCATCGGATTCAATTAACAACACCACGCCGTAGGTTTTACTGGTTTGTTCTATGATTTCGCGGCGTTTTGGTGACCAGGCGATAGAGGTCAGGACTTGCTCGACCGACTTGTCAGGGGTGACGATGGATATAGGTAAAGGTCTGTCGTCGGGCGAAACCAGGACCGCAGCGGGAAAAGATTTTGCAGATAAGCAGCCCTGATGCTTAGTTGCGGGGTGGTCTTTTTGCCGGTCGATATTGATTATTTCGATATTGACGTTGCTTTCGGTAAGTATAACCTCGCAGGCCCGTTTGAGAGCGGATGTGAAATCTTCGGATGTCTGGTCATTGATATAAGTGTAAAAATGGTATCGCTGGTCGCCCAGGTCGGCGAAACCTACGTCGCGAATGTTATATTTACAAGCTGATGCCGTCTGATGCCCGAAACAAATCAACAGGCAGATTATTACAGCTACTCTATCAATTCTTATTTTCTTCATAATATTTATTATACCGTATGCAGGGGGGGAAAAAAACAAAATTAGCTATCAGGGCAATACGTGGATGTTTTGCGGCCGTAACACGGCAGTTACCTCGGATTGGGGTTCGGCCTTTAGTTCCGCAAAGGCAGCGTGTGACAGGTGGGCCACAAGATTTAGAGAGCCATTCAACTCTACCCTGACGAAACTTCCATAATCGCGCCAGCGAACCAATGTAAGGTGCAGTTGATTTTCATTTTCAATATTTTGCTGGTGGGTGGAAAAGACAAGGATGTCTTCGGGGCGGACCATAAACTTGATTTTGTCCTGGTGTCGGCCAGGTACCAATAGTTGAACTTTGGCGACTTTTACACGTGTGTGTGAAGTTTTGGCGTTTTTATCAATCACCTGGGCTTGGAAGAGATTCTCACACCGCATGAAGCGGGCAATAAATTCGCTTTGCGGTTTGCGCAGCAGTTGGTCGGGAGAGCCGACCTGCTGCAAAGCGCCTTGGTGCAATATGCCGGCACGGTCGGCTACAGAAAAGGCTTCTTCCTGGTTATGGCTTACGTGAATAACGGTCAGGTCCAGTTGACGCTGGATATTGAGTAGTTGGGCGCATATATCCTGGCGGGTGGCTTCATCCAGTGCGCAGACCGGTTCGTCGAGCAGTAAGACCTTTGGCTCTAATACAAGCGCTCGTGCCAGAGCAACTCGCTGTTTTTCTCCGCCGCTAAGACCGGCAATTCGGCGCTTCAGCAAGCCGCTGATGCCAAGCATTTGGGCGGTCTGTTTTACTTTGGCTTGAATCTGGTTGCTGGTTTGTTTTTTGGTACGCAGGCCGAATTCGATATTGCCGGTAACAGATAAATGGGGGAAAAGGGCATAGTCCTGTGGGACATAGCCGATGCCGCGAGCGCGTGGTTCGAGTTTTGTAACGTCACGGCCTTCGATATAGATTTGTCCTGAATCGATTTGTTTGAGACCGCAGAGACATTCCAGAAAAATGGTTTTACCTGACCCTGGTGGGCCGAGCAGGACAAAGTATTGACCCTTGGCAACTTCGAGGCTGATGCTGCGTAATTGGAAATCACCGATTTCAAAAGATAGCTTGTCTGCGTGAATCATAATTTAACCTGCGCCTTGCCTCCTACCATACGAATAATTGTCAACGCGATAAGGGCCACAAGTATCATCAATATCGCTACCGCTAATGCGACTTCAAGGTTGCCGATAGACTGCTCGAGGAAGATGGTTGTGCTGAGGACTTCGGTTCTGCCGCGGAAGGAACCAACAAAAATCATCAGCGGCCCGAAAAGGCCAAAGGCCCTTGCCCAGGTGAGGATTCCTCCTGCAATAATGCCGTGAGCGGCAAGGGGCAGTGATACCCGCCAAAAACTGGACCATCGTGTGCAGCCGAGAGTTAAAGCAACATTCTCGTTGCGCCGATCAACGTCGTCAAAGGCGATTTTGGCAGCGCGGATAGCGAAACTGGCGGAAACGATAAACTGACAAAGTACGATTCCTTTTGGTTGGAAAACGAACTCAAGCCCCATGTCTTGTTGTATCCATCGGCCTATGGCGGTCTGAGAAAAGAAAACCAATAAAGTAAGGCCGGCCACAAGGGGTGGGAATACGATTGGTAAATCGACGATGGTATCTGCCAGGACGCGGCCTGGAAAACGAAAGCGGCTTAATGTGTATCCTATGGGAACAGCAAAAACAAGTGAGATAAGTACCGTAACAGTGCTGGTCCAGATGGTCATCCAAAGGGCGTCATGGATAAAAGATGAGGTCAGGACGGTTACGACGGCTTTTTTGTCAATATAGAAGGCGTCGGTGATTATCAGCATCAAGACGAATAATACAAAGACAGCAAGGAATAAGAAACCTGCTGCGACAAATACTCGGTCACGCCAGCCTCTTACCGGAGAATTTGATTCCGCTACCAATCTGATAAATCCTTTTCTCTAATTTTGTTTTAGTACCACAATAAAGATATTATACCTTAGGTGGCTAAAAAATTGCGAAATAATCATTTAAAGATGCCCCATTTGCCGAATTCATACCAGAGCATATAACCCATACATGCTACTATTATCACGGTTGTTATTATACCAATTAACTTCTGCAGGGTTGGTTTAAGATTTACATTTCCACGAACACAGTTTTTTAGAATAAGATATACAATTAGTGTCACTGCGGCGGCAGCTAAGAACGCAAAGGCCTGCATGCCGTACCAGCCCTGGGAAGGGAGGCCTTGCTGTTCGACAAATTTCCATGTATGTTCCAACGGATAGTAACGCGGCAAATTGATTGAGAACCACATGGTACAGCAGTAAAAAAACGCTGTCATAGCTGTGAAAACACAGCCTGCCAGGTAAGTAACGTCTGATTTTTTCATTACCACGATCCTTTCAGCAGTGCCAGATAACAGCCAACGATTACCTTGTACCATAGGACAAGGTTTAGTATTAGGCACAGCGGAACGTAAAGAAACAGTTTTTCTTTTTCCTCGTCAGGGCGGAAATTTCTTCGCAGCCAGTAATAGACGAAAAACAGAGCTAAAGCAACGGCACCCCAGTGTTCCTTAACTTCAAATAGTCCGGTGGCCCATGGAAGCTGTGGGTCAAAATAATCACGGCGCATATAAATTCCGAAGGCAGGATAGATCAATATTCCAAGAATATACACAATTAAGTAAGTCCAGAAGGATACTCTGACGTAGAACCACTCCAGCTTTTGTCGGCCGAATTTACCGCGGAGATAGCCAATGACAACAAGCAGGTTATGCGTCATGCCGCCAACCAGGACGATAGTGGCTAACAAATGTGCCAAAAGCAAAGGTTTATAAAAGTTTTCCAGAAAAACCATATTAGCATCACCTGGATTTGTTTAGATTTCAGCTATCTCGGCAGGGTAACAAATGTACGGGAAGGTATATTTAATCGCTCGGGATAACCCATCCATATTCTTCGTAGAATTTTCGAGATGCCGGAGACGCCAGGAAGTCCATAAATTGTTTTGCGGCTTCTGTTTTCTTAGCGAAAGATAACAGTCCTACGGCTGTGCCTCTTAGTACCTGTTGGTCGGCGGGCATCTCAATAATTTCAATTCTGTCCGGTTCGAGATGTTTGAAGGTGGTCCAGCCGAAGGCGGCATCGACCTGGCCTGTTGCAACGACCTCGACAATGGCGATACAGCCGTTAGCATAATAACAAATGTTTTCTCGAATTTTATCCAGAAGTCCCAATCGGCCGCTGATATCTTCCCATAGTCCTTTTAAGCAATCTATGACTGATACAGCGACACGGACGCCGGGCTTTGTGATATCTTCTATGCAGCGTATGTTTTTGGGGTTTCCCGCGGGGACGATGATTGCTGATGCGCGGTAAGCGATGGTGCGGCGTTGATGTCTTTGCACAATCTGTCTTACTTCGCCGTCGTCGAGCAGATACTCGGCTCCCGCTATGGCAAGGTCGTGTATGCCGGCGTCGGCGATTTCAAGAAGAAAATCGTCGCCGCCGGTTTCACCGGTAGCTTCCTCGGCGACAGGTTTGGCACAATGGCGGCTGCATACACTGATTTCGACATCGATACCGGTCTGCTCAGTGAATAACTTGGCAGCTTTTTCCAAAGGGGCGGCGCAGGCTTTGGCGCTAAAAATGCGCACCGCGCGGTCATTTACCTGGTTCATTATTTATTTCTCCTGATTCAACTAAATTTACCGTTCCTTGATTCTGTGCGGTGTTGTCAATAACCGTTTTCTTTGATTTTGAGGGGCCTATAAACATTCGTATAGCTACAATTACAAGGAAAATCGCAAAGACTTTTCGCAATATGTGGCTTGGCAGCCGGATGGCCAGTTCTGCTCCGATTAATGCGCCAGCTACAGCACCTGCTATAATCAATCCGATAACCACCATATTCATTTCGATTTGCGGATTTTTCCAGTAGCGAAACGCCCCCACAAGTGCCATGGGTACCATTATTGCCAAGGCCATCCCCTGGGCACACTTTTGCTCAAAGGCGTAAAACAGCACCAATGCAGGTATGAGAATGATACCGCTGCCCAGGCCGAGAGTGCCGCTAATGATGCCGGCGACAATACCTAACAGCACAAAGACCCACCATGGATTCGATAACTGGCTTAGCATAACTGACCTCCAATGTATTTGCGATGGTTCAGACATTGGTTTTTACTGAAAACATTATATCAAATTATGGTGGTATTACAAATATTTGAATGTGCTGTCACGATTTAACGAGATGGAGCGGTAATATTGTTGATTTTTATTCGGGCGGGCTTGTACGATAGTTGTGTTTGATAAAGATTTTCTGCCCGCGTTCGGAGGTGATAAATTCGACGAATTTTTCCGCTGCTTCTTTTTGTTCGGTGAAGCTCAGTACGCCAATATCTATGGTGGAAATTAAATTCCTTTCTACAGGGATAGGTACTTCGTCGCCGTATTTGGCAAAATAACGGGCTGTGGCGTCCCATACCACGACCGCATCGAGAGCTTTGGATTGTATCTGCATTCCCAGTTCGGTGACAGTCAGTGATTGATACACCATGTTTTTTTCGACATTGGTCCAGGGGATGTTGTTTTTAGCGAATATTTTTTTAGTTTTTCGCCCGATTGCACAGGCCCTTGCCTCGCCCAGGCCGAGTTTTATGTCGGGCTTGAGCAAATCCTCTAATTGACGGATTTTTTTTGGATTTCCTTTTTGAACCAGAATCGTTGGTACCCAGTAGCAGACAGACTTTTGTGAGAGTATCATACCTTCGTCGGCGGCCTGTGCGACATAGTGCTTGTCGCCCGGCATGTAAAGGTCTCCGCGTCTGGTGAGCTTTATTGTGGATAAGAGCACCTCGCTGCCAGCATAGTTGGTGACGATTTTTATTCCGTGTTCTCGGCCGAAAGTTTCAGCGAGTTCTGCAACAGGCGGACGGATTCCTGCGCCACAGTAAAGTAATAGTTCTTTTTCAGCAGGCTCTGACTCTTTTGACTTTTTGCTGTCACAGCCAACGAACAGAGTAATTGTAATAAAGATTATTGCTAATATCAGTCGCTTCATTTAGATTGCCTTTTCAATTATTTGACGTAGCCGTATTCGGTGAAGACATCGGGTCCTCTGTTTCGGACGAATTCAAAGAATTTTTTAAGTGCTTCGGGCTGCCTGGTGTAGTTTAGGCCGATGATGTGCACTTGTATTTCTTTATCGTATTCGTAGGGTGTCGGGACGACATCTACGCTGTGGCCGAAGGTATGGGCGACGCCGTTCCACATAATGACCATATCAACTGTTTTGGTTTTTAGGAGATTTCCAAGATTGGAATGGCCTTTTGTCAGTCGATTGCCGACATTCTTCATTACAGCGTCTCTCATACCTTTTTTTTCGAATAGCTTAAAGACCATCTCGCCACAGGTTGAATATTCCGGGTTGCTAATAGCGACCTTTAGGCCCGGCCGGGTCAGGTCGTCAAATTTTTTGATACCCTTAGGATTGCCTTTTTGAACGGCTATCACCGGTGCGACGAAACCGACCTGGATGTGGTCGGCGAGGGCGTTGGCATCGGCAACGTAGTCAAGGTATGGGTCGTGGGTAACGAGGATATCGCCTTGTTTGCCCACTTTAATTAACGGCAGGAAATCCTCGCTGCCAGCTACTGTTGTTACGACGGCGATACCGGTTTTTTTGGTAAACTCGGCGCATAACTGTTCGGTTGG
>SDBV01004103.1_pt1 | contig 21095 bp, 36 predicted proteins | sample 2277081 | NCBI WGS metagenome assembly SDBV01 (sample SAMN10402039, study PRJNA504765) | marine sediment metagenome | isolation source: marine sediment core GS10_PC15, 223 cmbsf | place: Arctic Ocean: Southern Knipovich Ridge | collected 2010 | reverse complement strand
ATTAGGATTAGGATTAGGATTAGGATTAGGATTAGGATTAGGATTAGGATTAGGATTAGGATTAGGATTAGGATCTTTTCTATAAATAAGTACCTCTTTCCCTGTGCTTTGGATATCTTCTTCGTATTCAGGGTATTCCTTAATAAACTCACCCCAAAGCCACGATTGGCATGTATTTAAAAAGTCATTAACGATTCCCTTTGTTACCAGGTCAGGCTTTCCTCCTTTATTGTATCGTTTGAATCTGTGAACAAAAATCAGCCTATTGTTTTCATCGTAAGATATGTTTTTCATTGAACCGTTGGCTAACAGTTTCTTAACCGTTGGCAAGCCAATGCCGGTTTCGTTTGATACCGTCTTGTGCGTTATGGGGTATACTCCGCTATCGGTAGTCTGTTGGTTGGTGCAGAGATAAAGAAAAACTAACTTGCTGTCTGAAGATGATTCCTCAAAGTCCGGGTCTTTCCAAATTTTAGTATAGACTGGGCGATACTTTGCCATTGCTACCCACCTCTTTTGTCATCCCAGTATTTTGACTTACAAGAAGGGCACAAGACGGGTTTAATGGGGCTACGCCTATACCATTCATGTGTACATCTTTGACACTTATCCTTTTTCATTTATTCACCTTATCATAAGTAATATGTGCACGTCAAGCAAAAAATAGAAAACCCCTTGATACGCTCAAGAGGCAAAGCGAATAAAGTTCCGATTGTTTGTGTTGGCTCTATTGCCATATCCTTAATGGTAACGCATATTATCACCTCCTACAGTAAAATTAATCGAACTGCCATCTCATAGAAACTACCAGCGTTGTTGATTGTGTCTTCATTGTGGCAATGAGCGCACTTCCTCCACAACCCCTCGCCAACCTCTCTGTCGTTACACCGATTACATATCCTCTCTCCCCCCTTCCGGTCAAATTCGCTGATTTCCAAACCTAAAGCCTCCGACCATCGTTCTCTTTCTCCTTTTTTCCATTTCACTGCTCTGTCGTAATGGACAACTCGTGAGATAAAAACAGGAGTGGCCTTGATTGCCCGTCCGAACCTTACTTGAGAGCCGAACCTGTCCCTAATTCTTTGCTTTAGTTTGTCGTTTTTCATCTATTGCCCCCTCTTTAAAACATCGCAAGTTGCCTTGTTTCTTGGTCGAATCGCTTGATTGCTGCATCGTAATATTCCCTGTCTATCTCACACCCTAAAAAGTCACACTTAAAATAATGTGCGGCTATTGCACTTGAGCCACTCCCTAAGTGGGTATCAAGAATGCGCTGTCCTGGCTTTGCATAATTTCTTAACAACCAATCATATAGACGAACGGGTTTTTGTGTTGGATGTATACGTATTTCTTTGTTTTTCATGTTTTGTTGTATCATCCCATTCCAAACATAATCAAAGACCCGAACGCTATTAAGCTTTGAACACCAAGCCAGCTCTGCCTCGCCAAAAAGAGATCCATGCTTATGCCAACAAATATACCCACCCTTTAACCCAAAAAAATTCCCCCCCCATATAATTTGTGTTTTGCTTACCCTGGCAAGCTCGTCAAAATATTCAATGGTTGGGGCCGTATTGTTAAATTTGCGGTATTTGGTGCGTGGGGTTTTTTGATTCCGGCAATCTATAACACCAATAGCGTCTTTATTTCCATACGGGGGATCTACACAAGCAAGGTCAAAATAGTTGTCGGGATACCTTGCCATTACCACCATGCAGTCTTCATTGAGGAGTTTTATGTTCATCTTTCCAGCCCTTCTTTAGCTTGTCGTTTTTCATGGTTTCCCACATTGCCCCCCTAAAAGTTCTTCTAACTCTTCTATTTCCTGCTCAAACCCTTCAATCTTTGTACAGGCATTTTTAACGCGCTGTTTCCATCCGGCCATCATCCGGCGTATTAACTTTTCTAGGATTTCGCACTTGGATATTTCTCCACCACACTGCACTATAGGACAAAAATCATCATATTTGTTTTGCGGCCATGCTGCGTGTAAGCATCCATAAACCCAACCATCCCCAATTTGGGCCGGATGACAAGTGGGATTACAATAATGTCGGCATTCCGCCCCCTTAACCGGGAAGTTCCCGCCTATGTGAATTTCGCCTTCTTTCATATCCAATCCTCCAGTGTGATAAGTACCTCCGTTTTTCTTTCCTTGCTGCGCTTAATTTCAGGGCGTTCCCACAGGCACCACTTAGCAGAGTCATCATGGATTACGCCTGCCGTTTTCAAAGAATCTAGAAGGGCCTTTAGGTAGTTGTCTGGGTCGATACTTCTGCCTCTCCCCGGCTGATGAATTACAAAAGTAAGCCTGACTTTTTTTGGCGGGGATTGAAAAGAGTGTGGTAGCTGGCTTTCTTTCATTGCGGCTACGACAGCCATTATAAATCGGCTTTTCAGTCTGCTCGCCGCCGCCCAATGTAGCGACATTAACTTGTTTAGGCTGGGGGGCGCGTCCTGGATTGTTATTTTATAGGTTGTTTTTAGTGTTTTCATCATCATATCTCCGGGCACATTCATGACACCGAGCTTTGTAGTCAACCATCGAAACACAAATCTCATGCCCTTTGATTATTTTACTGCAGTCGTTGCGGGTCATTTGCAATCTCCTGCACATATTTCCATAGTTTCAGGATCACTTTTTACGCGATAGCAGTCATCGTTTTTACCACATTTAGGACATGGGCTTCTTGCTATAATTCTTTTCTCAGACATAATCCATTTCCCGTGACTTCTAAAAATTCCGCCACATCTGCAAAAACATGTGTCTTCAGGCCAACGATCAAACATCGTCCAATCTATCATTTTCGCCTCCGAGAAATATAACGTTGAGATCGGCCGCACGTTTAAGATTGATGAAATTCATGATTGCAATAAATATCAATATCTTTACTCCTGCCACAATTTGGGCACACTGTAGCCCGGTCGTCTCCACTTGTTTCGCTTTCGATTTTCGTTATCACGTTTACCTCCCAACGTATTCGCTCACAGGCGCGGCGGTTTGCGACCTGTGCAGCGACTGGTTAGTTTTTACTCGGCCAATCCAAGGAATTAGCCCATTCCAGTAATTCTGCCTTTGTCTTAAAGATGCTGGTTCTCTGCTTTAAAACGACAGCCAGTCGCCCCCACAGGCCAAGAAAAACTATTGTGCCGATGAAAAATGTCCACCACTTGCTGTCCTGGCTGACCCAGATACAGAAAATTAAAAAAGAAAATGTGATCACATCCTTAAAAACGCTTTCAATAACTGATTCTGTTTTATCTATTACTTTTATTACATCTGGCATTTGATCCTCCTTAAAACTAATGTAGAACTAACCAGCGTCAGCCTGGTTCAGCGGTTGGTTATCTGTATTACATTCCAACAGGACGAGACAACCTATCCTTAACTGCCCAAAACCGCCAAGCCATTCCTCTACGTTTAATCACCATTTTCGGCCCCGATGGTGTTTCAACTTCCTTCATATAACCACCAGCTTCATGGGCATAATGTAAATTGTCTAAAACTTTATACTTTTTATCTTCAATTTCAATCTGTGCCATAGCAATTCTTCCTTTTGCGGATTGATGGATTTATTTGTTATCATTATTTTGTACGACCGACAGAAGCAGAAACATGAAAGCTGACAACTTTCTAATTTTCTGCTCCTGGCTGGCAAAGGTCGGCTCACATGTTGATCCAGCGTTGCTTTACAGCCATCCACCAGTCACGGCTTGCTACTGTAACATTCCATGATAATGTGGAATTGACAAGCATTAGCCTTCGTCAAATTCCTGGTTATGCATCATTGCGCGAATACCACATGAATTTAACCCAGGCAATTGGGTAGTGCCTTAAATAGTTAAATCGTTTCCTAAAATTAAAACTCCAAGGAACATAGATTGTCCAATTCCCCAAGATATAATGCTGAGATTTTCGGTTAAACCATCTGCTGAGTTCAATAAATTTCGATATTGTCATAATAAACCCCCTTCGTTAGCCTTCGTCAAATTCCTGGTTATCTAGGAAAGTTTTTTTCTGTCTGATTTGTTTTCTTTAGCAACTCTTTCTCAAGAGAAAAGAAAACTGCAGTGGCCACCAGTGCCGGTCTTCCGCTAAGTGTTTCGTCTGCCCACGCTTCGACCAATGCCGATAATTTTGTTCGTATGTTTTCTGACAATTCTTTAACTTCCCTTTCCCCCTCCAATGCATTACAATCAATCTTTAATATTCAGGTAGGTCATAATTACTATAACATTCAGCGCATAGCCCATGCTTTTTCCATGGATGATCTTTCCTTACCCACCGGTCACGTTTTAAAAATCTACCACAATCGTGGCAGTTTTTATGATATTCGATTTCCATATTTCCTCCATTGATAACGCGGAGTTCAGCGATTTATCTGCTGGAACGGTTGGTTAGTTTTTCAACTGTCCTACTAAGGAACAACTTTGAAAAATCTGTTCATAATAATATTCTTTTTTCACTTTCAAGACTGCTTCTAGGTTGAGTCTCTAATATTTCGTCAATATAGCTTTTTTCACAGACATTAATAGCCTCATCCGCTGTTTTTGCTTTTATGCAAAAATTTTCACCGTCTTCTGTTATTAAATATATATTCATATTATTGCCCCCAAAAACTAATGTGGAATTGAGAAGTTGCGGGATATCTGCCTTGGCCCCATAAATGGGTAGCACTCATTAACCTCACAGACTCTACCGAATGCCACGCTCCCCGCAACCTTTCTCCAACTGCAACGTCTGGTTATATTTCCTTAATTTCTACTGGCTTGACCGTTGTATCTTTTGTTAAATCGGATAATGGTAAAAGCCCTCCACCATCATGGGCATTAAAGCCGAACACAAACTCGCCATTCCTATCTGTACAATAATATCCTTTCCAAATTAGTTTCATATCTAATTTATTACGACATCGTTAAAGTTGTTATCTAAAAGGAATCGTTGATATTTTGTCATTTTTTATTCTCCAGCATAACGGTGGCATCACCCGCTTGTTGGGTGCAGGCTCTGGTTAGCAAAATTCAACCATATCATCTTCATAGTCCTGTTGGCATTCCAGGCACGTTGAGGAAACACCAGTGCCTCTGCATTCTTCACACGTTTCCATTTCATCGAGATCGTCACAGCGATGGAGACCCATATATTTTCCGCTGAACGAAAACCATACCGTCCCGGCGCCTTCGCATTCGTGGCAATCTATACATTCGCACATGATTTTCATTCCTTCCTTGTTAGCGCTGAACTAACTTGCGTCAGTCAAGCTCAGTAATTTGTTATGTATAAATACGTTCGCCATCAGACGTATAGGGTATTTGAATCGGAAATCTGGTACATTGTGGACAGCATTGCTGACAGCAATCTATTTTAACTATTCCGACTTCTTTGATGAACCCTGCATCGTTATTGGTTTTCCTATACCCACATTTACAGATAACTTCATACTCATGTTTTGTAAAAATAAACTCATGGACTTCCATAGTTCGCTCCTTCCTTAAATTAATGTTATATTACTAAAACATTCCACGAAACATTGACCCAACTATCCGGGCAGCATCTTTCATCGTCTGTTCGTTTTTCTCTTTACGAGCCAACAACAATGCTTTTTTCTTTGCTGTCCTTTTTGCCACGTTTTCAGGCTGCCAATAAGCAATTCTGCGGGCCGTTGCTCGTTTTTCTTTCTTAGCCTTTCTCTCCGCTTCTGCTTTCCATTCTCGTGATTGGGCTTCCATCTCCGCAGCTTCGCGACCATCTCCGCACTCATTGCATAATGTATAGTCTATTTGGTTTTGGAGTGTCATCGCTACGCAGCAATCTTCACACACGGGTAGCTCGCAGTCAGTACATAAAATTTCTGTTAACTCCCCGCATAGATGACATTTTTCTTCCATATATAAGGTTTCCATCATTCCAAAAGACTCTTAGGGTCAGCCCGACCCATTCCATAATGAGCGATTATCTCCAGCGTACCGAACGAGGTAATGCCCGTGGTTAAGATGGCGTGGAAGGTTTGCCGGGACAGGGTACACTTTCGGGCAAACCCCGCATTGCTCAATTTTTGTTTCTTGATTTCTTTCTTAATTTTCCTTGCGGACACTCGTATTTTTTTCATAATCTTACCATACAGAAGTCTTTTCCTCTTGTCAAGTTCTATTTGCATTTATTTTGATAATAAGGTAAAATAGTTCTTGACTTTTGCGCAAGGGCTCTGTATGCTTGGTTTAAACGTAAGGAGGGAAGCTTGTTTTGATACCTACAAAAAAGGGGGGCTTAAAGATGGAAATGATTGCGTGTGGTGTAGTCATAGGATTAATAATATTGGTGGTATTTTGGTTTTATTCTTTGCCAAGCGAAACGAGACTAGAGGGGAACATCTTTTTGCCTTTTGAAGGAAAAGAATGTGAAGGCAAAATATTATTGTCAGAAAACGTTCCCCCTCCCCGCGGAATTGTTATCTCCGAAACCCCTGAAGGCATGAAGATAGAAGGGAATATTATAGAGGGGGGCTCAAAAGTTAGTATCGAATTAAACCCTCCGCTTACAAGGCAAAGAGTGCTTAGGGCGTTAGGATTGAATAAAGACTAAAGGAGACCCCATGACACTCTCAACCCTGTGGCAACAACTAAACAAAATGAAAAACATAGTGTCGCAAGAAGAAACCAGCCGCAGGGAAGCCTTTCTTGAGTTGGTTGAACTTTGGCAAGACGTAAAGAAGGATGTCGTAGAGATTAAAATGCTACAGGACGCTTCGATAGAAGACCAGTACATCAAAATGCTTATCGAAAACAGAGCATCCCTACTGGGTGCCATCGAAAGCCTCAGGCAGGGCCTTGTTGCTCGCCTGAGGGAGAATGGCAAAACAACCGTAGAGGCCGGAGAGGAATTAGGGGTGAGTCGGAAAACCATTGAACGAATTAGCGGAGGAAAGAGATGACAGACATGAGCGCAATCGAAGAAAGGCTGAATAAACACAGGAAGGACGGGACAATAACATGCGAAGCATCTTGTGAGTGTTGGGATATCGAGGCTATGCACAGAAAAGGAAGAGCAAGGAGGGTGGGATAGGATAAAGGAAACAGTAGAGGATGTTTTTAAAAAAGAAGAACTAGTTGCCGTCCGGCTCATTCACCGTAACGCATGGCTTGCCGGGAATTTAATGGGGAGGGAAGCATGCAAGAAGTAACCTACGACAAAATAAGCTGGTGGGGCTGGGTGTGCCCTTCCTGTGGAGACCTGAACGAGACCGGGGTTGACCCTGGAACTGTAGAAAAAATTACATGCTATGAATGCCGGGAGGTGTTTAAACCGGTTAAAAAGGGAGTGTCGAGCAAGGAGAAATTAGAGAAAATCAAGGGGTGGGCGGAGAAGCGTTGCTGGGATAAGATAGCCCTGTATAGCCTCGCCCACCAAATAACTATTCATTGGGATGAACTTATTGCATGTGGGGAGGCAAAAATGATTAACGCTCCAAAAACAAAAGAAGAAGCCAGGCGGTATGGATATAGCAAATGGGCGGGCAACCCCAAGGGGATTCCCTACCAAGAAGACCAATGTGCTTACGAGGCGTGGGAAGTCAGGTGGGGAAGTCATCAATGTCCTCGCAAAGATGGGCATGGCCCGAGCGAATTGTACTGCAAACAACATGCCAAGATAGTCGAGGCATAAGGAAGGCCGAACAATGCAAAAAGAAAGAGACATAATTGAAGGGGTGCGGGCCATCCAAAAAGGGCTGGAAAGGCTTGATGCTGGGTTGGATGCTTTTTGGGATGAGGAGAACATGAAAGATGCGATGGGGGAACTTCTGTACATTCTCAGGGCAGCACACAATAAAATGAGAAATGTTCTCCGGGGGGTGGAAGGCGACCTTGAGGAATACGCCCATGGGAGGGAAGAAACTCCGAGGGGGGAGTGGTTGCCGATAAAAAATGCGCCCAAAGACGCGGGTAAAATAATTGATTTGTGGCACAAAACATCCGGGAGGGTGACAGACCTGTGGTGGGACGCGGAGGACCGTAATTGGGCAGGACTAAAAGACGAAGACTTCACACACTTTATGATACCGCTTGAGCCGGACAAAATAAGAAAGCTCTCTAATCAAAAAATGCACTCGACTAAAAATGGCGAGCGATCTTCACGTTATCTGAAAGGCTAATGATATGAAAAGGAAAGAAGATATTTTAGATGAGCAACATTGGGTGTTTAAAGATTACCGCCAGCGAATAATGGCAAGGGACTGGAGGGAACTTTTATTAAACGATGATGATCGTATTATTTTTAAGGGCAGGGTTACGCCTCTTGTTGGTAAGAATATCGGATGCGGGGTATATGAAATATCAAAACAGATAACAAAAAGATCCAATGGATAAACCGCTGATCTAACCGTTAGGGGGCCAGTAGAAGCGCGGTAACGCCTGGGAAGCCGAGGAGCGCGACGTGGTGAACCAGGGGCCTCCTAACAAGCCGCTACAGCCGACCCCGTAAACGGTGCGGCTGATCTCAACATTATGGAGGCTGAATATGCCGATACCCAAAAAGTTCTTTGACCAAGAAGGTAATGAGACCACGCTCGAAGAGCTATGCAGAATTGAGCCAGAGTGGGCCGCAAACAGCATTAAGGCACTGCATCGCAAATATGATGAACTATTGGCCTCCATAACAGCCGTTCAAGCGGATTCCAGCCACTGTTCGCATGTGTGGGGCAAAAGCAATTTTATCAACTGTCGGCGGTGCATCAAGTGCTCGATGGTGGAAACGCTTAACTAATTGTTAGTTTTCTAAAGGAGGCAATAATGACTAAATATGACAAGTGGTGGTTTTATTTTTGGCATCCATCAAGTGGTATTCTGGGTGGGCTGATAATGGGAATTTTACTTGGTTCGATTTGCGGGTGGGTCACATTTTTTTTATTACGATAGCGAAATCTAACAAGGCGTTGAAAGCGGAAACAAAGGACGCTTCCAAATAAAAACACAGGGGGGGGGGGTGGAAAAAGATACTGGCCATACCAAGGCCCATACTATTTACAGGGTAGACGGAAAACGAGTACCCGGAGTTACTACAGTCACTGGACTTCTCAATAAGCCTGCGCTTTTGCACTGGTCGTGGGACTTAGGTATGCAGAAGATTGACTACAGGATCTTTCGAGACGAGAAAGCCGCTATCGGGAAGTTAGCACATTACATGGTAGAACAATACCTGAAGAAAGAATCGCTCGACCTACCCGACTACACCCCGAACCAAGTCGAACTCGCCGAATACTCATTTCAGAAATATCTTACATGGGAAAAAGGAAGGGACTTTGAACTTCTTGGGGTGGAAATGATGTTGACCTCTGGAAAATATCTATACGGAGGGCAGTGCGATATTTATGCACGCGTTGATGGGCGTAAAACCTTGATAGATTTAAAAACCTCTAAGGCCGTTTTTCCGGAAATGCACACCCAAGTAATAGCTTACAAACACCTGCTTAAAGAAAACGGATATGTTGTTGAAGAGGTGGCAATACTCAGGATAGGGAGGGACGAAGGTGAAGGCTGGGAAGAAATAACCGTTGGGAACCACGACCTTCACTGGGAGAAATTCAAGCATCTTTTAGAAATTTACAAACTCAACAAGACTTTAGGGGGGTAAGAATGGGGATTATACCGGATGACGTTAGGGCAAAACTTAGAGAACCGTTTCCACCGGAGGCGATAAAACCACACCCAACGAAGACATATCTTTCTACCATTAAGGCAATCTACATCACTGAGCGGCTGAACGATGTATTTGGCATAGGGGGGTGGACGCTAACCCATGAGATTGTATCCGACTCCCCTGAGTATGTTTCAGTACGAGGAAGGATAATTCTAAACGAACCTTACGACTTCCAGACCCTCGATCAATATGGAGGACATGTTAAAACAGGGACAAACACCGAGCCAGCTGACGGCTACAAGTCTTCTGTGACCGACTGTCTTTCCAAGTGTGCGTCATATCTCGAAATCGGCATTGATATTTTCAAGGGATTGGCCGCGCCGCCAAAGACAGAAAACAAGTCTTTCAGCAAAGAACCAGGTAATCAAAAACCTAACGCCCCGTCAGAGAAGCAAATAAAAATGGTATTCGCCAAGATGATAGAGGCTAAAATCGAAGACAAAGAAGCTTTCTGCAAAGAGATAACCAGCAAAAAAGCTTCTTCGGATTGGGTTTACACCGATATTAACCTGCTTGTCAAAAAGATAGAAGAATACACGGCGATGCAGAAAGAAATTGATTATAAATATGTGAAGTGCCCCGACAGTGGAGACAAGGTAGAAAAAGACTATTGCGCAGAAACTTGCGGCAATAGAACAGGATGCCCCGAATGGTAAAACTTCCCTTACAACTACAACCCGGCCATAAACTTCTCTCTGTCGTCTCTCAAGAGGGCATGGAGGCATTAAAGGCTTTCGGCCCTAATCAGATATTGAGCGCAAGCCTAAAAGGGCATAGGCGACCTCGTGCCGTTCTTCAGAATCGGTGGGTTCATGCTATGTTCCGGTTCGTCGCTGACAATGCAAATGATGAAGACTGGAATACCCCTGAAAAAGTAAAACGGAATGTGAAAATGGCAATGAAGTTTTTTGAAGATGAAGTAGTGGTTTCTGGAAATAAAGTATATTTTGAGCTTCGGTCTTTTGCTTTTGCCAAGATGGACCAGGCCGAGGCTGATAGGAAATTCAACGAGGCAAAATCAATCTGTGCATGGAAGCTGGGAGTCCCGGAAGAGGTTTTAGAAGCTAAGGCAAAGGAGGAATAATGGATTACTGGAAAGAGTGTATCGGCGAGGCATGCGATGATGCCGGATTAAGCGCTTCTCCAAATCAAATAGATATCATTACCGCATGGGTAATGGGGGCGCACGACAACTCAGGACATGGCAGGGTAATTAAATTTTTAAAGGAAATTGAAAGCGAGAAATTCAATGCTTTCCCTAAAGAACAAATCCGGGCAAAAGCACTAAGGTGGGATTTGAAGGAAATCATAAAAATTAAGGCACAACCGGTGGCTCAAGCGGACGTTTGCCCCTGTTCCAAATTGGAAGATAGCGCAGATAGGTGTCGGCCCAATACAAGGAGGAAAGCCGGTCTTCGAATCATTGGATCGTCCGAAACTCTGAGTAAGTTTTCTTGGGAATAAACCGAACACGCTGAGGGCAAAGGAGGAATAATGAACCGAGAAGAAATTATGAAAAACTGTCCAGAAGAATTTAAAGTCGCTTTGGGCGATTTTATTGATGACGTTGAATCAAAGTTTGTAGATATTCAAAGTGAGCTTACTATTCAAAGCGTTGACGACCTTGACCAGGTAAAAACTGCCTTTGATTTGGCCTCCGAGGCGGCAAAAGAACTATACTAAAAGGATAAATAACCAGAGCGGATTACGGGGGAACCGTACTACCGGGTAAGATCGCCTCTCGGGCAACCGATACGTTACATAGGGCGTGTGGATTCGCTCTCCTGTAACCGCTCGTTTTTATCTAAGGGGTATAAATTGAAATCACTAGGTATAATTTTTATATTCATTATTGGGGTCTTAATGGTCTGGTTTTGGTCAAGGGAAGGGGATAAAAAAGCTTTTGAAGCAGGAGCGCATCTCATAGTTTTACAACACCAAACATTCGGCCACTACGGATCTCAAGCAATGAGAGATTCAATAACCGGGTTTGAACCGATGTATCAAGACGATATAGATTCAGGCTTAATGACAGCAAAAGAAGCTTTCAATGAAAACCTAAATTGGTTTGAAGATGTTTATTCAGATACTGTGAATATTCAAAGACCAGAATAATTAACAACAAGGCACTTGATCCGACCCGGAAAGCCGGGCGGCTCAGTTAATCACTATAATCTTGAAGGACAATATGGAAATATTGAAGAATCAAACTCTTTACAAATGCTCATATTGCGGCAAGCGGTTGGTTTCAAGGAATGGCTGTAAAATTCACGAAACACAATATTGCAGCAACCCAAAATCCCCTAACATTGAGGCGGGAATTAAAAAACAAGCAACCTGCCCCCACGAACACACGGAAGAAATATGGTCATATATTCCAGGTGAGGCAGTTATGCAACCCGACCATTATTTATGCATAGATTGCAACGCAAGATTATAACAAGTCAGTCCAGCAGGCCCGTGGAAAGCCGGGCCGCTGACTTAAAACATTAGAAAGGAGGTAAGGCATGAGAAACCTATTTGTTGTCATCACTTTTTGCCTCAGTCTTTTTATTCCAATACTGCTAAATGCCGACAGGATTAAAAGCTGGGGGCCAAGAGTCGGGGCCTTCGTTGAGCGAACCTTGTCTCCTAGCTATGGAACCTGCTTTAAGTGCAATAGGCCGTGGCGGTTTGTTGAGTATCACATTACAGATTATACTCCAAGTCATGGCATGTTTTCTTTGTGTGAAAAATGCTGGCAATCTCTTTCTCCAAGGGGAAGGTTGCCATATTATAAAATGCTATGGGAAAGGTGGGGCTATGATGTTTACCTTGGAGCAACATGGGAGGATGTTAAAATGGCGGTATTGGGGGAATGAAAATACGCCCTAATCCTAAATCCAAACCCATCAGACTGGAGGGGGAAGCGTATGCCCAATTCCGAAAGAGCGTCCATGTAAGGGAAAGCGGAATTTGTGAAGGCTGCAATAGGTACGCGCCCCTTTTGGTAAATGGGGTGTTCGATGAGTTTTTGTGCGGTCATGTGGCACATATTAAATCGAGGGGCGCAGGGGGAGGGGATACCTTGAAAAATGTAAGGTGGCTGTGCTTTAAGTGTCACCGGGGGAAGCATGCTGGAAGTTAAACAATTTAATTGAAGCAAATGGAGGAGAGAATGGGTCCATCAGAAGCAAAAGTAGAGCGTGAGCGTGATATACCTACTCGGCTAGGGGCAATAGAAAGTAGTTTACAGAGGTTAGATGACGCGATAGCTGCTATTGCGGAAAGAACTTCGATAGTTCGTTCTGATGTGTCCGACACAAAGAACCCAGAAGAAAAGACAGGGCCGATCATTAACACTAAACTAGGGAGAGACCTTCAGGTATATGTAGACAAAATTGAAACCTCAATTGACAGGCTAAATAGATTATGTAGCGCGTTGGAGGTTTAACTAAAAGGAAGGAAAAGAATGAACAAAGACGTAGTAGTGCTTGACGCGCCGGAGTTACAGACCATTGAGGAATCAAAAGCAAAGCAGATTAAAGCCGTGTTTGGGCCGATGGCAAAGATGCTGGCGGCATTTGAAGAGGCTTACACTCAAGTCATTCGGGAAGCCGAGAAAGAAATCACACAGGAGGTAATGGGGAAAGCTAAGCGATTACGATTGAACATTAGGGCCGTGCGTATCAATGCAGAAAAGGTCCGGAAGGAACAAAAAGAAGAATACCTCAGGGCCGGGAACGCGATTGATGGCGTAAGCAATGTCCTCAAGTGGGCAATAACTGATAAAGAAAACAAGCTCCAAGAAATAGAAGACCGCGTTGAGACACAGGCCCGGCTAAAACGAGCGGCACTGCAACAAGAAAGGGCTGACAAGTTGTCCATTTATGTCGAAGACGCCCACGAGCGAAACCTTGCCGATATGGATGAAGACGTGTGGCTTGCCTACCTTGGGACAAAGAAGCAAGCGCATGAAGACGAGATGGCCGCAGAACAAAAAGCCGAAGAAGACCGGATTGCAAAAGAAAAAGCCGAGGCCGAAGAAAGAGAACGAGTGAAGATAGAAAACGCTCGGCTGAAAGAAGAAGCCGTTGCCAAAGACAAAAAGGCTAAGAAAGAAAGGGAGCAACGGGAGAAAAAAGAAAGAGAAGAGAAAGCCAAGAGGGAAAAGATAGAAGCCGCCCGGAAGCTCAAAGAAGAAGCTGCACGAAAGGAACAAGAACGAAAAGACAAAGAAAAACAAGCGGCTCATGAAGCCGAGCTCAAAAAGGAATGCGATGAAAGAAAAAGGGCTGAGGAGAGAGAAAAAGCCAAAAGAGACAAAAAAGAGGTAGAAGAGAAAGCCAAAAGAGCGAAGGTGGAAAGGGCTGCGCGGGAAGAACAAGAGCGAAAAGACAAAGCCCATGAAGCCGCACTTAGGAAAGAACGCGACGAAAAAGAAAGGGTAAAGACCGAACTCCGCGCCGAGGAAGAGAAGAAACGGAAAGCCGAGGAAGAAGAAACGGCAAGAAAAGAAGCCGAGTTGAGAAAGGGCGATACCGAAAAAGTAAACGACCTGATTGACGATCTGGAAAAGCTTAAAACCAAGTACGTGTTTGAGTCGGCTAGCCTGGGGTCGCTATACGCGAAAGACATTAACAACGCACTGCACTATGCAATTCAAAAGTTGAGGGAGGCGGCATGAGCGCACTCAATATTTTAGGGATTAGTTCTTTCGCTGTTTTGTTGCTTTTTGCCTTTGCAATAATCGACAGCAAGCAAGCAATAATCGACAGGCTACAGGCCCGGCTAGACGCTCAGGATGAAGTAGTCTTGAAACATGCCAAGTCCTATCACGGAACGCTGTTGGCTACATTGGGGATAGATGGCGTATGGCGGTTTATTAACAAGAAGGGGGTGCCTTGTCGGGTGTTCCGGGAGGTAGAATGAAAAAACTTATAGAAAAGGAAGTCCAGGTTTGCGATTGTTGTGGAAAAGAAACTCATTGCGAGCAATGTCTCGGCGGCTGTGGATTAGAACACTGCAAGTGGTGTCGCAGGGAATGTGGTGTGGGGTACACGCACGCGGTTCATTTTTCGATATCTGACGATGGATATTACTGTGCTCTTTGCAACACTAAATTATCAGAGCAGGGTTCTGACGATTTGCACAACGCTTATCTAGCAATCACAGATTTAAGGCGAGAAGCAAAAAGATGGTCAGCGGATTTTAGTGCCCGCTCCGACAAAACGGAAGCCCTTTTAAAACAACTGGTCGGTATTTAATAAGTCGTTGGACCGTGACGCCAAAGAACCGGCGCAGGTCAGCTAATCGTTAGAAAGGAGAAAAAGCATGGAAAAGCAACTAGATATAGTTGGACAAGCAATGAAGGACAAAACCGGGGAAGCGGGAGAGGATATTAGACAAGCAGCAGAGGCAATGTTTGACGTTGCAGCTAATAACTATACAGGCTATTTATTGCAGTCAGCATTGGATATGATAGGCTCGGTTATTCAGTTTGCAAATGACCTAGAACACCCGCCGGAATAATCTTAAATGATAATTGGGGGTGGTAGGGGTGTTTCTCGCCCTACCACCGAGCCCGGCCACTCCGGCGGACATCGGAATGAATGAAACCATCCACCAAATACAAGTGCCATCCACCAAAAAAATGAGGCTCCATGATAATATCTAAGCTTACCAGAAGCCTTTTATCGGGCACGAGAACCTCCCCCTCCTCTATGACATCCGTGAGTAGTTTTGTGGATGGAAACCAGTCTGCAGCCTCGCAAATATTGTCACAGGTCTTCCGGCCTCTGTCGTTTGTCCGGCTAAGCCCAGGCAAATGATAAGAGTCGTCCTTGCCTTGGATACCGTCAGACGCGTTGCGCGACCAACAGCGACAGCCTGATGTGATGACTATGCGATGGCCCGTAAAAGCCTCAACCATTTCCAGCCCGCCTATAATCTCAGGGCGGATGGTGTCAAGGCCGCAGCCGCACCTACAGGCAAAGTTTTCCCTGGCTAGCATAAGACGCTATCTGTGTTGTGCAAAAGCCTATATGTTACAAGAGGCCATCTTTCTTGTGTTGGGTAGATTGGGAAAATAGACGGGATGGTTACCGGCTGATTGCCAGAAAACAATTCATCCAAAACCCCCTTCAGTGCCCTTAGCTCATCCAAAGAAAAACTAAGCTTCTGTTCTCCTGTGTCAATTTCTATTTTCGTGACTTTCATATTGCCTCCTTAATGAACTTTCCCCCACCAAACCGAACAGCTCGCCAATAAGTACGCGCTCCACGCCGTCTCAAAGCCTTCAGCCATTTCCACTTTGTTTTTATTTTAATTATCTTGCGCGTGTTGTTAAGAAATTGCTTATCATCCTTAATTCTTTCTTTCTCACGACTTAACTTGTTCAATCTACTCAGCCTGGAATAGTCGAAATCGTGAATCAGTCAGGCAGGTTTTATATTAAGGAACCAAATAGTATCTGGGACAACCCTGTCTCCTTTATCTCCCGGCCCTCACCCCCCTCGCCCTACGATTTCTTCTAGGTCTTCAAGGGACAACCCCCAAAACTCATCAGGAGCGTCTAGGCCATACTCCTTGGCTTTCCTATAAGCTGTTTCTAGGTTCATGTTATGCCCTATGTTAATTATACGGCGAGGCTAAGTACCTCTTGTTGAACTGCATCATTATTTTTTGTATCGCCATTTCGTGCTTTTCTGTTCGGACCCTCTTTCCTTCTTTGGAAAGATTACCTGCGGTTATTCTTTTAATTCTCTTGTTAAGTGCGGCAATGCGTGACTTGGCATTCTTGCCTTTCATAATAAAGCTTTGTTCTTTTCTGTACCGCTCTTTTGTTTCTCTGCTTTGCGGTGTGCCCCGGTAATGCTTTGTTGATTTTTCAGCATATCGTATTTCACTTAGGTTGTCATAAAATTTTGACCTGGTATAATATTCACTTGGTTGCCCAAAAGCTCTTCTAACAAAAGGAACTTTCCTAACGTCTATTTTTTCTTGCGTTAAGGTTTTTGGTAAAGAAACGGTATTGTCTATGAACCTTCCGGCCCCACCCAATGCAGTGTCTAAAAATAAGTCAACAATTTCCGGCGATAAATTAATCAGCCCAGGTGTTATCTCATCCCCCCCGGTGAGATTGTTTAATTGTCTTGTGGCCCACTTGGAGGGGGTTCTTGCGTTCTGCCAATACATTTGATACTCAGGCTTGGGAACATCGAAAGGCATTTGTTCTGGCTTAATGGGTACGCCCGAAAACTTTTTATTCTCTGCCCATTGCACAAAGGGGTCTGCTGCTGTAGGGGAAGCGATTTGCAACAGTGTGCTTTCTGATCCCATGGGGTTGAACGACCCCAGGATGGCAGATCCAAGCCTTCCGGCTGATTTAATCGAACTAAATTTTCCTTTGTAGTTGGGGTCTACTGCCTCGCCTGTTACTTGCCCTAAGACATGAAGAACGTTGTATCCCCACGGCAAAGGCAATTTAAAATAGTTTCCTCCGGGGAGCATGGCGATTAAATTATGTTCTTTAATCCATGGCTCTATTTTATCATATCTATTTTCTCCGTCGTCATCTTCTCCGCCTATTGCTCTGTTTGCCATATCTAAAACTACAGCAAAAGCAATGGTTCCATAAGCTAATTTTCTTGCGGTAGGGCTTTTAATAAGCGACTGAAAGAGACGCGCATTCCCCTGAACGCTTGCATTGTAAAAAAGATAAAAGGCGTTTAGTGCTTGCCCGGCATCACCCTTTCTGTTGAAGTTGACTGTAATGTTTTTAGCCGTAGAGATTGCCTTTCTGGTTCCAATTCTATCTTTTAAATTAACAAATATCGATAGTCGTATAGCGTTTTCTACCGCCATGTTTTCATTAGAAACAAAATCGAATACCCCCTGGATAGCGCGTTTTGTCGTAGGCCAAGTCCCCGGCTTTAAGGCTGCGAATTTTTGCTTTAATTTCTTTTCTCTTGATTCTATGTTTTTATAATAGTCAACCCAACCCGTCTGCCCGCCGCCTGCTTCAAATTCCTTATAGTGTCTTGCCCATTCCGTATCGTAATTGCCCCTTACCCCATGCCTTGCCCCCAAGAAAGCCTTTTTGACATCGCCAAACACTTTCTTTTTTAGACCCTTTGCCTCGGTGTTATTGATGTTATATCCGGCTGACTGTATATCTCGAAAAAAGTTTGAAATTAAAAATTCAGGGTTTGCGGAGGTGTTCATTATGGCGAGGTATCTATTAACTGTTGACATTGCGTTTATAATAGCGCTTGAGCTGTCCCCGCCTAAGTTTTTCATGGCCTTGGCAATTCGTTGGGCGTGTACGTTTTGTTCATTGAGGGTAATTGTATGCTCTTCTCCTTCAATCTTAACAACAAGAACATTGTCTTTGAATTTATACAGCGTATCTTTTCCGAAAACAACTTCACTTAATGACACGGGGAGGCCGGTTTCTGGGTCAAGCTCTTTCCTTTGCTTGAGGAATGGTTTTAATTCGGGCGCATCAGCTTCCCATAAATCGGCATTAGGGTTTTCCTTGACAAGCCCGAAAAGAGTCCTGCCTACTACTGCTTTTTCCGCTCTTATGAGAGTGGCTTCGTGTTGAGCTATAATATTTGATAATATGTTGACGGCCCTTCTTTGAGAAGAACCCGTTGTTCTTTGCTTTGATTCTTTCCCGCCAACATCTATGCCCTTGCCTTTTTTAGGGAGAGCCGTTTCTTTGCCTTCTCTTCTCAGCGGCACGTAGAAGTTATAGATTTTTTCCCATGCTTCTATTTCTTTGGCAGTCGCAAGTCCGCCTTCAACCAAAGCCTTCCGGGTCTTCCCGGTTATACTGTCAATGTTTTTTGCGATTTCCTGCATCTTGCTATCTTTGCCGTACCTACTTACTATTCCCCTGGCTTCTTCGTTCGACATTCCAGACAGTGCGGTATTGTTTTCTACATCAGGGTTTATTGTTTTAAACCGTTCGTTGGCTTCAAGGGCATGTCTTGCGTAAATAAACTCTTCTACATCTTCTAGGGTGTAGCCTGCGCTGTCAATCGTTTCAACCAGAGGGTCTACGTGTTCTCTTTCAAACTCTTTAATTCGAGAGGATGCTTTGCTTATGTATGCTTCTTCTGTTTGGTAAGCATTCACATCGTCAGTTAGCTGAATCTTTTTATCTTTTTCTATAGCAATCTGAATCTTTTTGAGAGAGTTCAACCTGTCCTGTAGTTTCCATTGTAATAAATCAAAAACCTGCCTGCCCTTACCTTCCGTGGGCATCGAAAAACCTTCTGGCGATGGGGGTGCATCGTTCATTTCTGTCGCTCTCTTACCCCCTTTTTCCACCTTCTTTTTATAGACAGTGGTTTCCGGCAAACCATTAAGATATTCCTTGAGGCTCCGAGTAGGCTTATACTCTCCCTGCTCCTCGAATACCGCTCTGCCTCGAACAGACTTAATTGGTTCGCCTTCTTCGGTTTCCGTGGGGACTTTAAATGCCCATTTTTTCGCTCCCCTCAACGAAAAAGCCTTGCCGCTCTTGGGGTCTATTCTTATTATGTCTATAAGAAAATCTCCCACCTTATTTATGTCTCTTGTCCAAGAAGGAAACGCGTAGGGGTTCTCTACGATAACTGCGGTTCTGGTAGCATCATGCGCGCTTGCTTGTTGCAGGATTGATTTTTTTACTTCATGGAAAGGCTTGCGATAAAAAAAGCCTTGGTCGTGGATAGACCATCCTTGAATAGTGTTATTCCCGCCGAGATAAATCAAGCCTATCTTACCTTTGGGTACATTCATTTCAGTGGCAAATGCAGCGAGTTGCCTTGGATGGCTTACTCGAAGGGTTTGCTTTTCTATCCATCGACCGGAATTGGGGTTGGGCGTGTATGTGCCTAGTTTATCTCCTACCTTGCGGGTCCCAACAAGCTTAGTGAACTTCCCGTGGTCGATAACGATAAACTCGCCGGCTTGGTCTTCGAGAATCTTTTTCATGTACTGACCAAAAGCCATGTCGTGTTCGCTCATTCTTGGGTTTCCACCAGGATGATTATGAACGATATCTATTTTAGCGGCTCCGAGTCTTCGGGCTGTTGACTGCGCTCCCGTAAGATACTGAGCCGCGTCTTTAAAGGCAACGTATTGAAGCTGTCCAGAGGTTACCATGTTGTGTCCGAGGATCACCCCCTCATCGTTGCGGTAAATCAAGGACATCTTCTCTATCCTTGGAGAGCGATACACCTGCCAAAGTTGCGCTAAGTCTTGAGCTTCCCGTCCCTTTCTAAGTACCTTGCCCTTGAAGTCGATTCTTCTTTTTTCAAAGAGTTCTTGGGCGAACCCGTCTCTATACTTTGCAATACTTTCCGACACGGTTCTGACCGTACCCCTATCCGACACTCTGACATCGGATACACGACTTCCTCTTTTCTCAAGTTCCTTAGCAACTGACAGCACAGCGTCATCAGCTTCCTTTTTTGTGCCATATGCCTCCCTTTCAAATACTGTAGAATCTTTTCCAAGGGTAGGATGAACGGTATAGGGAGCGGCGGGTTCTTCTAGTCTTACCCCGACCGCCTTGGATGATTTTAAGTTTTTTCTAAACTGCCGAATTGTTTCTTTTGTATTAACAATCTTATATTTCCATGCCTTGCCCGTTGGAGAGGCAATTTCAATATGCCCTACTTTTTGCAAATTACTTTTAAAGGGAATTGGAATGCCCGCTTCGTCGGTTAAAGCTACGCCTTTTTCTATTTTTTCTTTGTATAAAAGCTCTTGCCCTTCCCATGTTTCAAAGGTGTCGATATCCTTCGCTGTTTTTTCTGCTTTATCGAGGGCCCCCCATACGCTCTTATCAATTATCTTTTTTACTGTTGGTTCTTGAGATACCTTAGAAAGCTTTTTAGGCTTGCCCACAGGATTACTTATTAAGGTTTCGTAAGTATCAACCCCTTTGAAAATTGTGGCAGGGTCTCCCGCCACTCTTGCAATAAGGCCGACAGTTTCATTGTTTTGAACGACAGCTATGAAGGCATCGTCTTTAGTTCCAATATAAAATTCAGGAGTTTCATATCTGGCTTTAAAGTGTCCGATATAGCCAGAATTTACAAGTGCTTTTCCCCCTGTAGCTGTTTCAAGGTAGGCAACCTTACCGTCTAGATTCCCTACTATTTTTTCTGCCTTGTTTCCCCTTTTTACAGTTTCAGCAGCTCCCCTCCAAACCCCCAAACCTTGCGCTATTGAAACGTCTCTTTTTGTTCCCTCCTCGGCCCACTTTGGAATGTCAGTGCTTTTTTCAAGAACCTTCATACCCAAACAAGGTGAACTAAATGCTACAAACAGGATGAGTGATATGATATAATCTTGTGTCATCGACTTTTCCTTATATACAAGACTTAAAGATCCTTTTTACTAAATATATTATTAAGTATAT
>SDBV01004102.1_pt1 | contig 21096 bp, 18 predicted proteins | sample 2277081 | NCBI WGS metagenome assembly SDBV01 (sample SAMN10402039, study PRJNA504765) | marine sediment metagenome | isolation source: marine sediment core GS10_PC15, 223 cmbsf | place: Arctic Ocean: Southern Knipovich Ridge | collected 2010 | reverse complement strand
GCACGGAGATCGCCTCGAGGCGCAGCGTTTCTCCGGCGATCCAGGAGCGGGCCGTCGCGACGAGTGGGCTACCGAAGAGCGCGCCGATCGCCAGAGATGCGACGACCGCGGCCGGAACCACGAAGCACAACCGGGGTCGAGGTCTAGGTTTGCTCCGAATCCGCTCCAGGTGTCTGCGGGCGCGCTGTTGGCGCCGGGAGTAGTCGTGCTCACGCTGCGAAATAGTGGCATGGCCGCATTTGCCCGGAATCCGTCGATCCGGCCGATGAAACTTTTTCACGGTTTTCCTCCAATGATCCGAACTTCGGGGACGAGCCGCACACCCGCCGTTCGCCAGACCGCCGCCTGGGCTTCTTGGATCAGAGCCAGAACATCCGCGGCAGTCGCGCCCCCGCGATTGGCGATGAAATTTGCGTGCACTGGTGAAATCTCGGCGCCGCCCAGGCGCCGCCCCTTCAGGCCGGCTGCTTCGATCAGACGGCCCGCGAAATCGCCGGGCGGATTCTTGAACACCGAACCGCAGGACGGAACGTTGAGGGGCTGGGAGTTCGAGCGCGCTGCGAGCAGTCGATCGACCTCTGCGCGAACCGAATCCGTGTCGGAAAGGCTCACGCGCAATAGCGCGGACAAGATCACGGAACCCGGCGCCAGTCCGCGCAGGGCGCGGTAGACGAAGCGCAGTTCGGCACGCGGAAGCCGCCTGACCTCTCGCCCAGTCGGGCTGATCACCTCGATCTCCTGTACGACGTCTTTCACTTCACGGCCCCGGATTCCCGCGTTCATCGCCAGCCAGCCCCCGATGGTTCCGGGTATTCCGCAGCCGAACTCCAGTCCGGCGAGGCCGCGTTCGATGCAAAAGTTCGTGAGTTGGCTGTGGGAGACGCCCGCTTCCACCCGCAGGCTGCAATCCGGCCGCTCTTCCAGGCGGCGCAACCTGCCGAGTTGAAGTGCGACGCCTTCGAGGCGATCGTCGAGGGCGAGTGTGTTGAAGCCTGCTCCGATCACGTAGTGCGGAGTCTGGTGCGCTGCGCAGATCTCGAGGGTGCGTGCGGTCTCCTCTCGTGTCTCGGGTGTCGCCAACGCATCCACCGGGCCGCCGACTCTCAGTGACGTGCAGCGCGCGAGCGGAAAGTCGAAACGCACTCGATCTCCGAGCGTTTCTGCGAGTGCTTCGCGTGCAGAACGAGGGATCACGCGTTTTTCTCCCGCAGGCCATTGACCAGCTGTTCGCCGAGCGTCGAGATGTTTCCCGCTCCGAGCGTGAGGACGAGATCGCCCGGTTCGAGTTCAGCCAGCAGTCGCTCTACGACAACATCGAGGTCGCCGACGAAATGTGCGTTGCGATGCCCGTGGGAGCGGATCGCCTCCACGAGCGGTGCGGATTCAATTCCCGGAATCTTCTCTTCGCCAGCCGGATAGATTTCCGTCATCAGCAGGAGATCTGCGTCGTTGAATGCGGTAACGAAATCTTCCCAGAGATCCCGGGTGCGGCTGTACCGGTGGGGCTGAAACGCGACTATGACCCTTCCGCGATGGAACGCCCTTGCCGACGTCAGTGTCGCACGAACCTCGGCGGGGTGGTGAGCGTAATCGTCGAAGACGGAGATGCCGGCGACCTCTCCCTTGGATTCGAAGCGCCTCTCGATACCGAGGAACCTTTCCATGGCCGCCGCGGTGTCCGCGAAGGGCACGTTGAGTTCGCGGGTTACCGCTATGGTTGCCAGCGCGTTCAACACATTATGGCGTCCTGGGAGTTGGATGCGGACGCCACCGAGAGCAGATCCGCGCTCGCGAACCGCGAACCGCATCCCCGTTCCGTCGACTTCGACCGCTTCCGCAACGAGGTCCGCCTGCGGGGCGAATCCGTAGGTCACCTTGCGTCGCGTCATTTGCGGAATAATGGCTTGAACGCCCGGATGATCGAAGCAAAGGACCGACAGGCCCCAGAAGGGAATCCGGTTGGCGAAGGACGCAAAGGCCTCTTGCAGGGCTTCGTAGGATCCGTAGTGGTCGAGGTGCTCGGGGTCGATGTTGGTCACCACCGCGATGACCGGAGTCAAGCGCAAAAAGGAGCCGTCGCTCTCGTCCGCCTCCGCGACGAGCAGATCGCCCGCTCCCAGTCGGGCCCCGGTTGGATCGGTCCCGGACGCGAGTACGCGGCCGCCGATGATCGCCGTCGGGTCCAGGCCCACTGCATCGAGGGTGTGGGCGATGAAAGAGGTGGTCGTGGTCTTGCCGTGGCTGCCCGCGACCGCGATTCCGTTTTTGAGCCGCATGACTTCCGCGAGCATCTCCGCCCTCGGAATCACGGGAATGCCTCGGGCCTCGGCTTCGCGAAGCTCGCAATTGATCGCGCGCACAGCGGATGAGTAGACGACCACGTCAGCGCTGCCGACGTTCGCGGTCTCGTGTCCGATCGAAACGGGTACACCCAGGCCGCGCAGTCGCTCGACGGTCGATCCCGTCCGCAGGTCCGAACCCGTCACCCGGTAGCCCTGATTGTGGAGCAGCTCGGCGAGGCCGCACATGCCGATGCCGCCGATGCCGACGAAGTGGATCTGCTGGATGCGACGCTCCATTGCTACCCCCCCATCCGATCTGCGCAATCTTCGACGATCTGGGTGGCGGCATCGGGGCGAGCCAGCTTGGCGGCGCTGTCGCCCATGGCTGAGAGATGCTCGGGCACTTCGAAGGCTTCGTGGAGAACTTCCGCGACGCGCTCGCCACCCAGCGGGTTCTCGTCGAGCATCCGCGCGGCGCCTGCCGCCACGAGCTCTGCCGCGTTGGCCGTCTGATGGCCGTCCGCCGCGAACGGGTAGGGGACCAGCAGCGCCGGCAGCCCCGCGAGTGCCAATTCGGCCACGGTGAGCGCGCCCGCCCTACACAGTGCGAGGTCGGCCCAGCGGTAGCGTGCCGGCATGTCGGGCTCGAATGCGACGACCTCGGCCTTCAAGCCGGCGGCTCGATACGCGGCCTCGGTACGCTCCTGATCGGCTTCGCCAGCCTGATGGAAGATTTCGATGCGAGACGCGTCCAGTCGCGTGGCCGCTTCGATCATCGCGTTGTTGATCTGACGTGCGCCCTGGCTTCCGCCAGCGACGAGCAGTCGAAACGGGGGCTCTGCAATGCGCCTGGGCTGCTTGCCTGCAAAGGTTGCAACCAGCTTCTCGCGCAGCGGCACACCGGTATTTCGCACGCGATCCGCCGCGCCCGCTTCCGCAAAGATCGCCGTCGCCTGTTCGAATTGCACGAAGATGAGCTTCGCCAATCGCGCTGCAGCGCGGTTGGCTCGACCCGGTATCGCGTTGGGCTCGACGATCGCGATTGGGATCTGCTTCAGGGCCGCGGTGATCACCGCGGGCATCGACGCGTAGCCCCCAACAGAGATCGCGAAGTCGGCACCGAAGGAGCCCATGGTTCGCCAGGCGGACCAGCACGCGCGCGCTGTTGCCGGGATCGTTTGCATCTGCTTGGACAGGCTCTGGCCGTAGATCGGTTGGGCCGGGAGCGCCACCAGATCGAACCCGGCTTCCGGCACGAGTCTGGTTTCGAGTCCCCGCCTTGATCCCACCAGCAGGACTTTGTCACCGCGTTTGCGGATCTGCTCGGCCAACGCGAGCGCGAGCGTGACGTGTCCGCCCGTTCCGCCTCCCGCCACCACCCAGTGACGGATCTGAGTCGTTTCCGTCACGTTCGACCGATCCTTCTGCGCGATGCGCCTGAGACGCGCGGTTGTGTCGGCGCCGCTTCACAAGCGCCAATCCGGAGCAGGATTCCGACTGCGAGTGAACAGATCAGCAGCGAGTTACCGCCGTAGGAGACGAAGGGCAGGGTGAAGCCTGTGGTCGGAAGCAGTCCCATCACCACGCCCGCGTTGATGGCCGCCGGAATTCCGATCAGGGACGTCATCCCGATCGCGACCAACGCGGCGAGCGGTTCCTGGGCGCGTTGGGCGATTCGCCCCCCCGCCCAGACGAACGCGGCAAACGCGCCGAGTACTGCCAGAACGCCGATGAGGCCGAGTTCTTCCGCAATACCGGCGAGGATGAAGTCCGTGTGAACCTCGGGCAGGTAGTAGAGTTTCTGTCGCCCGCCGCCGACCCCGACTCCGAAAAGGCCCCCGCGCCCGAAGGCCACGAAGGACTGCACGAGCTGAAAACCCTCGTGGGTTGCGGTCGCCCAGGGATCCATAAAGCCGATCCAGCGCATGTGCGCGTAGGGTCGAAGCGCTACGTAGATGGCGGCTCCTCCGATCGCGAGCGCGGTGGGCGGGAGCAGCAATCGCATCGGAGTGCCCGCCGCGAAGAGCAGGGCCCCGACGGTTGCGCACAGGACGAGGGAGCTGCCGAAATCCGGTTGCAGCAAGAGGAGCGCGACCGGCGGAACGCAGAGCGCGGCTGCGCGGACCACGGGCTTCAGGCGCGTTCGCCGCGAAGGGTTCGCGGTCAGCATCACCGCGACGGCGAGAACCGTTGCGAACTTCGCGACCTCTGCGGCTTGTAGGCGCAATCCGGGTAGTTCGAGCCAGCGCCGGGCCCCGTTGACTTCGACCCCGACGAACAGGGTTGCGAGCAACAGGACACTCGAAACTCCCCAGAGCGGTAGTGCGAATCGACGCCACATGGCGAGTGGAACGCGCAGCGCCGCGATCAGCACCAAGATGCTCGTCGCGAGCGCAACCAACTGGCGGATGAATTGGGGGGGCATCGCGCTCGTGGTAGCCAGCGGCGCCGTGAGGCTGTAGATCATCACCAGGCCGACTCCTGCGAGGATCGAAAACGCAGCGATCATTCCGCCGTCGAGCGCGTTGGCCGCGAAGGCGCGCGGCTTGTGCACCGCGCGTGCGCTGTTGGAGCGCGGGGGATAGCGGCGCAGGGCTCGATTTCTCACGGCATTTCCCCGGTTTGAAGTTCGCTGACCGCAGCGCGAAATCGCTCTCCCCGCTCCTGGAAATCGCAGAATTGATCCTGGCTCGCGCATGCGGGGGAGAGCAGCACCACGTCTCCCGGCTGCGCGAGCTGGGACGCGCGCTGCACGGCTTCTTCGAGTGACGCGGCGGCGCAAACGCCAACGCGCCCAGCGAGTGCGGCTTCGAGCTTTTTCGCGCTCTCGCCGATCAGAACGGCGGTGCGAATCCGCTTGACGGCCGCATCCGCCAATTCTTCGAACCCGAGGTTCTTGTCCCGGCCCCCCGCGATCCAGATGAGGTTTTCAGAAAACTCCGCCAACGAGCGGATCGCCGCGCCGGGATTGGTGGCCTTGGAGTCGTTGATGTAACGCACGCCCCGAACCTGCCCCACGAACTCGCTGCGATGGGGGAGGTTCGCGAACGACGCCAGCGCGCCCGCGGCGAGCACGGGGTCGACTCCAGCCGCGTGCACCGCGGCGAGCGCTGCGACGGCGTTCTCTCGATTGTGAAGTCCGGTCAGCTGCATCGTGTCGAGCGAAATTCGAATTGGCGCTGCGCCCTTTTTGCAGAGAACGACGGCGCCCGCATCTAGAAATGCGCCCGGCGAGACCGCCCCCTGCGTCCGAAAGGGCAATACGCGTCCGCTTGCGTTCTCCGCGAGGGCGGCAACCGTCGGATCGTCGAGATTGAGAATCGCGGTATCGGTGTTGCGCTGGTTTGCGAGGAGCCTTGCCTTGGCGGACGCGTAGGCCTCGAAGCTGCCGTGTCGATCGAGGTGATCCGGCGTGATGTTCAGGATGACTGCGATCGCTGGCCGGAAGGTCTCGACGGTCTCGAGCTGGAAGGACGAGATTTCGAGAACCGCGAAATCGAGCGGCTCGCCGACCAGTTCGAGGGCCGGCGTCCCGAGGTTTCCCGCGGCGCGGGCGCGGGCGCCCGCCGCGCAGAGCAGCTCTTCGAGCAAGCGGACGGTGGTCGATTTTCCATTCGTTCCGGTCACCGCGATGATCGGCGCCGAGATGGATCGATAGGCGAGTTCGATATCACCCCAGACGCGCCGCGCTCGATCGCGGTAGCGCTCGGGAGCGACGCCCGGGCTCGGAACCACCAGATCGAAATCTCGAGGGTCGGGAAAGGGTTTGCCGAAAACGCGATCCACGCGGGGATCGAGGTCCTCGCCCCCCGCGAACTGATCCTCGCCGCGCTCGTCAGCGGCCAAAACGCTCGCTCCCCGGGCGGTGCAGAAGTTGGCGGCGCTGCGCCCGGTTGCGCCGAGCCCCAGCACCAGAACCTTTTGATTCGCGATTCCTTCCATCAGCGAAGTTTCAGCGTGGACAAAGCCACGAGCCCCAGAATTGCCGACACGATCCAGAAGCGGACCACGATCTTCTGTTCCGGCCAGCCGAGTTTCTCGAAGTGGTGGTGGATTGGTGCCATCAAGAACACGCGTTTACCCGTCATCTTGAACGACGCCACCTGGATCATCACGGAGAGCGCTTCGATGACGAAGATGCCTCCGACGATTGGGAGCAGAAATTCCTGTCGGATCAGCACGGCGATCGTCCCGAGTGCACCGCCCAGAGCGAGGGAGCCCACGTCTCCCATGAAGAGTTGTGCGGGGGACGCATTGAACCATAGGAATCCGAGCCCGCCTCCGATCAGAGCGCCGCAGAAGATTGCGAGATGCCCGCTGCCGGGGACGTACTTGATGGCGAGGTAATCGGCGATTCCCAGATGGCCCGCCGCGTACGAGAGAATCAAGAAGGTTCCCGCCGCAATCAGGACCGGCCCGATGGCGAGCCCGTCGAGGCCATCGGTCAGATTGACTCCATTGCTCGTTGCCACGATCACGAAGGCCGCGAAGGGGACGTAGAGGATTCCGAGGTCCGGCGTGAAGTTCTTGAAGAAGGGTACGGAGAGGTGCGCGTCGAAATCGGGGGCGGTGTAGATCGCGAGCGCGACTCCGATGGCCATGAGTGTCTGCCAGAAGAGCTTGGCGCGAGCCGAAATCCCGCCGCTGTGGCCCTCCTTGACCTTGCGGTAATCGTCTACGAATCCCAGCACCCCGTAACCCGAAGTGATGCCGATGACGATCCAGACGAAGCGGTTGTCCAGATTCGACCAGAGCAACACCGACACCAGCAGCGAGAGCAGGATCAAGAGCCCGCCCATCGTTGGCGTGCCCTCTTTGCTCTGATGGTCCGGGCCGATATCGCGGATCGGTTGCCCCATCCGCAATCTCTCGAGCGCGCGGATCAGCGGCGGCCCCACCATGAAGGCGATGAAGAGCGCGGTGAGCGTGGCCGCACCGGTTCGGAAGGTGATGTAGCGAAAGACGTTGAACGCGCTGAATTCGGAGGTGAATGGATAGAACAAGTGGTAGAGCATTCAGATTTCCTTCTCGGAAGCAATCGCCTCGACGACGCGCTCCATCCTCATGGATCGTGAACCCTTCACCAGCACCGTGTCGCGTTCTCGCAGAAATTCACAGGCGCGCTCGCTCGCGTCGCCGTGATCGCTCGCAATGACGATGTGAGCTGGATCCATTCCCGAGTCGACCGCGCCGGCGGCAATGGTCCGGGCTCGTGCGCCCAATGCGATCAGCAGGTCGATCCCGAGCGACGCCGCCAGGCGGCCGACTTCCCGGTGGGCGGCCGCGGCCGTTTCGCCGAGTTCTCCCATGTCGCCCAAGATGGCCACGGCGCGGTGAGCGCCCTTGATTTCTGCCAGCAAACGCAGCGCGGCCTCCATCGATTGCGGGTTCGCGTTGTAGGTGTCGTCAACGAGCGCGATCCCGCCGGATAGTTCCCGCCGTTCGAGGCGCCCCTTGACGCCCCGATGGTCGGCGAGTCCCTTGGTGATGTCTGCCACCGATGCGCCCGCGGCGAGGGCCGCGGCCGCTGCGGCCAGCGCGTTGTTGACCGTGGTAGGCCCCAGGCCCTGCACCTCGACCGTTCCTCTCCCCTCCGGCGTTTCGAGTTCTAGCCGGTAGCCCCGGTCGTCGATCCACTCGATGTCCCCACCGCGCACGTCCGCGTCGATCGCGGTCCCAAAGCTGATGACGCGCGCACTCGTCCGATTTCGCTGGGCGAGCACCAGCGGATCGTCTGCGTTGAGGACCGCGATGCCGTCTGCGGGAAGACGCTCGATCAGGTCACCCTTTTCGTGGGCGATCTCCTCTCGGCTTCCGAGAAATTCGATGTGTGCCGTTCCGACATTGGTGATCACTCCCACGGTCGGCTTCGCGATCTCGACGAGCTGCGCGATCTCGCCGGGGTGATTCATCCCGAGCTCCACGACGAGTGTGCGGTCGGGTTCGTTCCGGCCGAGTAGCGTGAGAGGCAGTCCGTATTGATTGTTCAGGTTTCCGGGCGTCCGATGGCAGGGTGCGCTCACGGACAAAATGGCCGCGCACATTTCCTTGGTGGTCGTCTTGCCATTGCTTCCCGTGATCGCGACGACGGGTCCGTGAAATTCCGAGCGGTGGCCCGCGGCGAGGGCGCCGAGTGCGCGCGTGGTGTCTTCGACGGTGATGACGGGAACCGCGGGCGCGTCCGGAAACGCGCGGCCGCGTTCGATGATCAGCGCGGCCGCGCCCCGATCGAGGGCGGTCTCGAGAAATTCATGCCCGTCGTGGCTGGGGCCTGCGATTGCGAGAAAGATCTCACCGCGCTCGACGGTGCGCGAATCGATCGAGACTCCGGAGAGGGTCACCGCCCCATCGCCATCAACCAGCGCTCCCTCGGTCCAGCGCAGTGCGTCTTTGACACAGAAGGCGACCGTCATCGCGAATTTCTCGCGAGCAAGGCACTGCGCGCCTGCTCGCGGTCGTCGAAGTGCAGGCGATCGGGGCCGATAATCTGGTAGTCCTCGTGCCCCTTGCCGGCGATCACGACCATGTCACCCGGTTGCGCGATGCCGATCGCGGTTTCGATCGCGCGCCGACGATCTGAGATCATCGCGTAGGAACCGTCGGTCGCGTCGAGCGCTTCGGCTTCGACCCGCTGCAACGTCGCGAGCCCCGCCTCCACGTCTTTCAGGATCTGCAGCGGGTCCTCGGACCGCGGATTGTCGCTGGTGGCCACGACCCGGTCGCTCCAGCGCGCCACGGCCTCCGCCATCAGTGGGCGCTTGCTGCGATCGCGATCGCCGCCGCATCCGAAGACCGCAACCAGCCGCTCGCTGGCGAGCGGGCGAAGCGTCGCGAGCAACTTGTCGATCGCATCGGGTGTGTGGGCATAATCGACGACGACCACTGGCTCTGCCTCCCTGGATGTCTGCACCCGCTCGACGCGACCGGGAATCTGCGGGCAGTTCTCGACGCCTTCCGCGATGGCCTTCGGATCGATGTCGAGCGCGACGCCAATGCCGCAGGCGACCAGGGTGTTTTCGAGATTGAAGTCGCCCACGAGTGGGATTCGCAACTTCAGCGTCCCACCGGGAAGGGCGATCCGCGCATCGGTGCCGCTCAACTCGATTCGCGCCTGTTCGAGACGGACTTCTGCGGCGCTCTCATTCTTGCGCGAGACGCGAATGATCTTTGCCTCTGACCGTTCAGCGGCACGGATGAACGCGTCAGCGCTCGCGTCGTCGACGTTCACCACAGCCGATCCGTCTGTGCGGAGATAGGTGTCGAAGAGCCTGGTCTTGGCGGTCCGGTAGGCATCCATCGAATCGTGAAAGTCGAGATGATCCTGGCTGACATTGGTCAGCGCCGCGACCGCGAATCCACAACCCCGAACGCGATCGAGGGCCAGGCCGTGAGAAGAGACCTCCATGACCGCGCACTCGATGCCGTGATCCCGCATCGCGCGCAGGTTGCGTTGGATCTCGTAGCTCTCCGGTGTTGTGTTGACGGCGGGCTGCCTCTGCCCCGCGTAGCGGATGTCGAGCGTTCCAATCACCCCGGCCGGAACACCCGCGCGCTGTAGAATCGATTCGACGAGGTAGGTCGTGCTCGTCTTACCATTGGTTCCGGTGACCCCAATCAGGGACAATTCCGACGAGGGGTTGCCGAAGAAGTGCGTCGAAACCGGGGCGAGCGCTCTGCGACTATCTCGCACGACGACGATCGGGCGATCCACGAGTCCGAGAGTTTCAGGAACGGACTCGACGATCGCTGCCACCGCACCGCGTTCGAAGGCCGCCGCGATGTGGTCGTGCCCATCTGCCGATTCTCCGCGCAGCGCGAAGAAGAGGTCGCCGGCCGCGACCCGCCTGGAATCGTAGGCGATTCCGCGGATCTCCGTTTTGCGATCGGCGGCACTGGGCCCGCGGCCGGTTCCTCGGAGTTCGACAGGCAATGCGTCCAGTAGTGCGGAGAGGTGCATCAGATTACTCCCTCGCCGCTCGCGGTCGACTGCGCCTCGAAGCGAATTGTCACGGGACCGCTGTCGAGCGCGAAGATTGTTCCCGGCGGCGGCCGCTGGGCGATCGCGCGTCCCCGACCCGAAATTTTCAGATCGATCCGTCCCGCCGTCATCTGCCGGACTTCAGCCACCGTTCGACCCCGGAAATCGGGCAACAGCACGCGGTCTCCGAGGCTCGTGAGCCGTTCCACGACGGTTGGCTCCGACGGGCGCGCCGCACTCGGCTGCGCCGCGTGCGCGACACGCGGCTGCGCTGGGCGTGCGGTACGCGGCTGCGCGGCGCGCGGCGCCGGTTTCTTCGGCGCGGCAGAGACGGCGGGAAGCGGTTCGCTTCGAGCGGCGGCGATCATCGTGCGCGGCTGCGCACGACGCGCCTCGGGCTCGGTGAAGATTCCGTACCGTGTGAGCTGTGCCGCCGCCACTCGTGCAAACAGCGGCGCCGCCGTGGCTCCCCCCGTATGCGCGGGCCTTTGCGCTTCGTCTACCCGCACGACGATCACGAGTTTGGGTGCGTCTGCGGGAACCACACCCAGGAACCACGCCTCGTGGCGATCCGTCGAGAAGGTTTGTGATTCGCTGTCGTACTTCTGCGGTGTGCCTGTCTTGCCGCCGACCCGGACCCCCTTCAATCCCGCGAGGCGTCCGGTTCCATCGGAAGAAACGACCCCTTCGAGCATTTTGAGGATCGCGTCGGCGGTTTCTTCCCGGACGACGCGGTGTCCGGGCTCCGGCCGGCTCGAATGCCAGTCTCCTCCCGGAGGTCGCCTCGCGGAGACGACACGCGGCTGCACCCAGAGTCCACCGTTCGCCAACACCGAAGTGGCTACCGCGAGTTGGACCGGTGTCACGCTGATGCCCTGGCCATACGCGATCGTCGCGTGGTCGACGGGCATCCATTTCTTCCAGGGCCGCAACAATCCCGCCGACTCGCCCGGAAACCCACTCTTGGTGACGCTGCCAAAACCGAACCGGCGCAGCGCCCGGTAGTGGGCGGCGCGCCCGAGCTGGTAGGCGATCTTCACGGCTCCGATGTTGCTCGAGACGCGAAGAATCCCCGCCGGGGTTAGCCTGCCGTTGGGATGGTGGTCGTGGATGACCTTGCCCGGAATCTGGAACGCGCCGTCTTCGCAGTCCACGATGTCACCGACCTGGATGGCACCTTCTTCGAGGGCCGCTGCGATCAGAAATGCCTTCAGCGTCGAGCCCGGATCGGCTGCATCCGCAAATGCGCGCGAACGCGTCGACGCGAAGTCGAGATTCCGAAAATGATTGGGATCGAAGCCGGGGTTCTCAGCGAGCGCCAGGATGTCGCCGGTCCACGGATCCATTGCGACGACTATGCCGCCGCGCGCTCCGGAAGCGGCGACCGTCTCGCGAAGCGCCTCCTCGGCCTGCGCCTGGAGGGTCGCGTCGATGGTCAGCGCGACGTCGCCCCCCGTCGTACTCCATTGCGAATCGCCTCCAATCCACAGCTTCCGACCGCGCGCGTCTCGCTCGACCGGGATGCGACGCGCCAAACCACGCAGCCAATCGTCCTCCTGCTCCTCGATGCCGCGCACGCCTTCGCCGTCGATGTTCGCGAAGCCCACCAGCTGCGCGCCGAGATGCCGGTGGGGGTAGATGCGGCGCGGCTCGTCGAGCACGCCGACTCCCGCGAGGCCGAGGTCGAGAACCTGCTGGGCTCGCTCCGGGGTGACCCAGCGCGCGAGAAAGAAGAAGGACTGTCGATCGCGCATCCGATCGGCCAGCTTCTGTCGCTTCCACCCGAGAATCGGCGCCAGTTTTGCAGCCGCGACGGCGGTGTCGTCGATCGAGGAGGGAATCGCGTAGATGGAGGGAGACTCGACGGAGAGTGCGAGCTCTGCTCCAGAAGAATCGACGATCGCGCCACGCCCGGGCGCGAGTTTGAGAACGCGTTGGGTCTGGTCTACTCCGCGCGCGATGCCGCGCTCGTCCACGCTGAGGTGGGCGGCCCGAATTCCCAGCACGGCAAATGGAGCGAGGAGCAATATGCGCGCGATCCCGATCCGTCGGAGAGAGATCTGCACGCACGCCGATCTCATGGGCGCGGCTCGCCGCCCGGCGGAGCGAGTGCGATCACGCGATCGGGGCGGGAGAGCCCCATCTCCCGGGCCAGCCTTGCCAGCCGCGCGGGGTCGCGCAGTTCGCGGACCTGGGCGGTGAGGATGCGCTTTTCTTCTTCGAGAGCCTGCAGGCGCCCCACCGCGTCGTAACGCTTGTATCCCTGACCGATCAGCTCCACGCGGACGTGCGCGATTGCGAGTGCGGCGAAGACGCCGCCAACGACGATCCCGGGGATCAGCCAGATGGGAATCCGCCTGCGGGGTGCGTCGTTCGCAATGTCCCGGCCGACCAGATGCCTCGCATCGCCCAGGCCGCGTCTCCCGCGATGCTTGTGCCGTTTCAGGGCAAGATCCGGCTTCGATCGGCGCGACAGCGCTCTCGTCAGATCGCGGAGCGTGCTCATGAGGCCTCCGCGACGCGCTCGGCGATCCGCAGCCTTGCGGAACGCGCGCGGGGATTTTCGCGCAGCTCGGCGTCGCCGGCCGAGATGGGTCGCCGCGTGATGATGCGGAGTCGCACCTTCCCACCGCAGATGCAGACGGGGGTGCGCGGTGGACACGTGCAGCCGCGGGCGGCGTCCCGGATTCGATTCTTGACGACCCGGTCCTCCCCCGAGTGGTAGGCGAGAACCGCCAATCGACCCCCGACGCGAAGGCTGTCGATCGCGGCTTCGAGCCCCTCCGAGAGCGCGTTGGCTTCGTCGTTGACGGCGATCCGGAGCGCCTGGAAGACGAGCGTGGATGAATCGTGTCGGCGACCGCGCCCGATCCGGGCCTCCGCGATCACTTCGCGAAGATCGGAAGCTGTTCTCAGGGGTGCGCGTTGACGGGCTGCGACGATCAGGCGCGCGAGCTTTTTCGCTTTGGGGAGATCCGCGTAGTCCGAAAACCACTTTTCGAGTTGCTCGGGGCGTGCGCGGCGCAGCAGGTCCGCGGCGGTCGTTCCGCTTTGCTGGTCCATGCGCATGTCGAGCGGGGTCTCCGCTGCGGTCTCGGTCGCGAAGCGAAATCCGCGCTTCGGGGAGTCGAGCTGATGCGAAGAGACTCCGAGATCGAGTAGAACGGCGTCTACTTGCGGAATCTGGAGGCGCGCGAGCGCCGCGTCTAGATTGCGAAACGATTGCTGGATTAGCGTGACCCGATCTCCAAATGATTCGAGTTGCTGCTGCGACTCGCAAATCGCTTCACCGTCGAGATCGAGACCGATCAGGCGCCCATCCGGCGCCGTGCGCTCGAGAATCGCCGCCGCATGCCCGCCGCCCCCCACTGTTCCATCCACCACGATTGCGCCAGGCTGCAGTTCCAGGGCGGCCAGACACTCCTCCAGGAGCGCGGGCCGGTGAGAAAACTCGTTTTGCGTCGGCGTGGACGGCACTGGGACTACGCGGCCGGCTGACGGCCGGGCGGGAGCCGGGGTGTGCCCCGGAATACCTGGTTTGTAGGAACGCTCCGCCCCCCCCAAGTGACTTTGCGTTCACCACGAATAGATACTCCGGGGACACCACCCCAACCTCTCAATTGAACGAGCTGAATTCCTTCGATCCCCCCACCGACATACGCCTCACTGGTCCAGACCCGCAACCACCGACGCAATGCGCTGGAAGTCTTCCTGGGTCCTGGATTGATTCTCGTCGAACAGCGACTTGTTCCAGATTTCGAGGCGTGCTCCGACGCCAGCGATCGTGACTTCGCGTCCGAGCTTCGCGTGCTCGCGCAAGAAACCTGGCAGCAGCGTGCGGCCCTGGTTGTCGATTGGGCACTCGGTGGCACCGGATACCATGAAGCGCACGTAAGACTGGACGTCGAGGTTGTCAGGAGGGAGCCCGACGAGGCGGGACTCGAATTCACACCAATCCTCGTAGCGGTAGAGCCAGAGACATTCGCCCGCTCCGGTCACGCCGTTCGTCACGATCGGTGCTTGCTCGCTGCGGCTCTGCAACTCCAATCGGAACCCCGACGGGATGCTCACGCGACCCTTTGCGTCGATCGTGTGCGAAAATCTTCCTCGGAACATCGGCGGGAACTCGCTTTGTGGTATCGATGAATGTCAAACAGTGTGTGTACCACCCTTTCCCACATCGTGGTAGCTGTATCCCACTTTATTGCACCTGGCAAGCATTCTGCCAGCTGTCCGTTGTGATCGAAAAGCTCGTACAAGATATCGTGGTCAGGCTGTCAATTAACTACAAGATAGACTCGCACTTTCGCCTTAGGACCGTGTTTTAGCGTGTCTTCGAGGCTCGAAAAATTACAGCTGGTGGGCGCGAGAGACCTGTTCGACGATGCTGGCGAGCACCGTTCCAGGCAAAACAGGCGTATTCTCGGGCGCCTCTGGGGTGGCTTCGCCCGTGATCACGTCGAGGACCGCATTTGCGCCGTCCTCCAGCCCGGAGACCGCATAGCCGCCCTCGAGGACGAAAAGAATGCGACCTCCGCAGAGGTCGTCGGCGAGTGCGCGCGCGATCGCGCTCATGTCGCGGTAGCCCTCGCGCGTCACGTTCATGGCGGCGAGGGGATCGTCCCGATGGGCGTCGAAACCACAGGAGACCAGGATCACCTCGGGGCGGAACGACCGCGCGGCTGGTGCAATCAGGCGCTCCATCACGCCGACGTACTCGCGGTCGCCACAACCGGCCGGAAGCGGGACGTTGAGCGTGAATCCCTCCCCTCGGCCGACGCCGGTTTCACCGACGGCGCCGGTTCCCGGGTAGAAGGGGAACTGGTGGGTCGACGCGTAGAGGACCGACGGATCGCTCTCAAAAATATGTTGGGTGCCGTTGCCGTGGTGAACATCCCAGTCGAGGATCATGATCCGATCGACCAATTCTTGTTCTTGCAGGGCGCGCGCCGCGATCGCGACGTTGTTGAACAGGCAAAACCCCATCGCGCGATCGCTCTCTGCGTGGTGGCCCGGCGGTCGAACGGCCGCGAGGCCGCTATCCAGCTCGCCTCGCGTCACGCGAAGCGCGAGTTCCGTGGTGCCTCCGGCGGCCAGCAGTGCCACCTCGAAACTCTGGGCAGAAATGTAGGTGTCCGGGTCGAGCTGCGCGGGCGCGCGCCGGCTGGCCTCGGCGATCCGATCGAAGTGTTCGCGGCTGTGCACGCGGAGGATCTCTTCGGGTGTTGCGGCACGCGGCGCAAATCGCGTCAGCGCTTCGCTGCGGGCATCGACCGCGGCTCCGACCGCGGAGATCCGTTCGGGGCGCTCCGGATGGCCGGCGGGCCCGCGGTGGTCGAGGAAGCGTTTGTCCTCGACAACCGCTGTCTTCCGCTTGGCGAGCATCGCGCGGCATGGTATCTGAGGGTTGGGAGGGCAGCGAGGCGCGGCTTTGTGAACTCACTGCCACTCCTCCGCGAGGACCGTTGAATTCACCTGGCGTCATCGCAATCACCGGGCTGGGCTCCTATCTGGGGCGTTCTCTCGTCAGGCACCTGCTGCAGCAGTCGCCCAACCTTCGAATCGTCGGCCTGGATCGGCGCCGCCCCTTCCGGCTCGATCCGCTCGTGCGCTTCCACAGCGTCGATCTGACGGAACCCACCGCTGACAGCCGCATCGCCGAGGTGCTCGCCGAGGAGCGAGCCGAGGCTGTCGTCCACACGGCGTTCCGATCCGAGCCGACCGCGGACCTCGAGATGGATCACGAGCTCGAGACGATCGGTAGCCTCCACGTGATGAACGCCTGCGCGGCTGCCAAGGTCAAGCGCCTGGTCGTCGCATCGAGCACGATGCTCTACGGCCCCTGGCCGGACAACCCGAACTTCCTGACGGAACAGCACCCGCTGCGCGGACATCCCGGCTCGCACTCGGTCTCGAACCGGGTTCAGGTCGAGTCCTTGCTGGCGCAATGGCGTGCGAGTCATCCCGACACCGAAGTGACTGTGTTGCGAAATTGTTGGATCTTTGGGCCCACCTACTGGGATCACGTGGTGCGTTATTTTTCACGACCTTTCGTTCCCAAATTGATGGGGTACGACCCCCTGATGCAGTTCATCCACGAGGAAGACTGCGTGCACGCGCTCGAGACCGCGACGCTTCATCAACACCCTGGTGTGTTCAACGTCGTCGGTCGGGGCGTGCTACCCCTGTCGACGATTCTTCGAATCGCCGGCAAGCGCATTCTCTCGATGCCGCCCCCGATCCTCTACCGGATCGCCAACTATCCGTCCCAGGGGCAGGCGGGAGATCCGCCCGAGGGTTTCTACGATTACCTACGCTACCTCTGGGTGGCCGACGGAAAGCGGGGCTGGGATGCCTTTGGCGAGCCGGTCTATTCGTCTCGCGAAGCCTGGCTGTCATTCATCTCCACGAGGCGCATGAGGCGCTACCGGTGATGAGGAGGGTGGGGTGAACGACGGGATCGATCTCGAAAGGCCGAGCGACGCCGAGCGGCCCGACGTGCTGAGTTTGGAACTTCGAGAAGCACTCGACGGGCTTCGCGGCGAAATTCGGTCTCGTTTTCCGGCGCGACAGCGGGCTCCCGTTGAGAAGGTCGATTGGATGGCACTCATCCAGCAAATCCAACGCCGCGTGAGCACCCTGGGAATGAGCGAGCGCTCCGGAGAAGTCGATGAATTCGGGATGGACGAAATCGTGTTGCGCCGGGTGCGCCCCCTGCTCGAGCTTCTCTACGAACGCTACTGGCGGATCGAGCTCCACGGGGTCGATCAGATTCCCGACGCGGGTCCGTGTCTGTTCGTCGCCAATCGCTCGGGGCTTCTGCCCTACGACGGATTGATGGTTTCTCACGCGATTTGGCGGATGCGTTCGAAGCTGCAGCCGCGCTTCATGGTCGCCGACTGGCTGATCACACTGCCGTTCGTGCAGCCTTACCTCGCGCGGCTGGGCGGTGTGCGGGCGTGCCGAGAGAACGCGGAGCGATTGATTCGCTCCGGGGAGGCTGTGCTGGTCTTTCCCGAGGGGCAGAAGGGCGCAGCGAAGGTCTTTCGCGAACGCTATCGCCTCAAGCGCTTCGGTCGGGGCGGCGTGGTGCGCGTGGCTCTCGAGACGCGGGTTCCGATCATTCCGATCGGCATCGTCGGCGCGGAGGAGGCCCATCCGATTTTGTTCAAATGGGACGCTCCAGCGCGAGCGGTGGGATTGCCATTTTTTCCGGTCACCCCGACGTTTCCGCTGCTCGGCCCGCTCGGGCTTCTCCCGCTGCCGACCAAGTGGGTGATCCGGATCGGCGAGCCGATCTCGATCGCTCACCTGGCACCCGACGCCGCCCGGGATGAATTGCTGATCTCGAGAATGAACGAGGAGCTTCGCTCGGAGATCCAGGTATTGATCGACACGGGGCTGAGCGACCGCGGTTCGGTCTGGGATTGAAGCGGTGGTCGGGTTTCAGCGGGTCTCGTCGCCGGACTCGCCACCGGGTTCGTCACCGAGTTTGCCGTTAGCGGCGCCCTTGCCGGGTTCGGCGTGCTGGATGGATTCGACGGCTTCGGCCACTCGCTGCAGGTTCGCGTTGAGGGCTTCGATGTCGCCGCGGCGCGGCAGGTCGAGCACCTTGAAGACGCGCTCCATCGCGCCTTGCACGATCTGGTCGAAGTCTGGCGTGGCGACCGCGATCCACTCGCCGAGTTTGCTGGCGTCGTGCTCCCGGTTCTTGATGATGCGCCGCAGATTGTTCTGCAGATCTCCAATTCCCTCGCTGGCGTCGCCGACGCCCCGGCGAAGCGCGCCGTAGAGCACGTCGCCACCACGCGAGATCAACTCGGACAACAGTGTCCGCGACACGGTGCTGTTGGAGCGTTCGTGGTCTACCAGGATCTGTGACAGCGCGACGCTGGTGATGTCTTCGCCGGTTTCGTTGTCGATGACGCGGACGTCTTCGCCGGCCTCGATCAACTCCGCGATACCCTTGAGCGTGATATAGCGGCTGGTCTTGGTGTTGTAGAGCTTTCGATTCGCGTAGCGTTTGATCAACACGCTCATCGCGGATTCCTCGCATCGCAGCGCCGGGAACTCCGGTTCTGTATTCCGGAAGGCCACGTTAGCCCAGATCGTCTTTGGGGAGCCGTCCTCTTCAAGTTTTGGATCACCCCTCGACGGTTACGCGTTGCACACGCGGTTGTTTACGCCGCGTCGAGGTCGAGCGCCCCTTCTTGCGCGCGGCGCGCGTCGACGTCTCTTCGCTCCCATTCGCGTCTGATTCGCGACGGATTCCGAACTCCCACAGCAGTTCGCGAAGTCCGAGGAATGCGCGCAACACCGCGCGCGCTTCGGGGTCGGTTTCGGCGCGCGCCTCCCAACGCGCGATTTCGGCATCGAGCGCTTCGGCGATCGACCGAAGCAGGGTAGCGGCTTCACCTGTCGCTGCGTTTTCGTCGAATTCCGCGCGGAGTCCCTCGAGAATTCGCGCGATCGGGCCCAGCAGGGCATTGCTTGCGGACGCTTCCCCGCTCAGCGCCAACGACGACGCGTCGAGCAGCGCGCGAGTCGCTGCGAGCGCTTCGGCGATCGCAGCGCGGGCGTGCCTTCGCGCGCGGGCGACGGCTTCGGCGGCGCTCTCCGGGGGTTCCCCGTCTTCGTGCCGCGCCTGATCTCTGGAGCGATTGCCCGTTGGCACGCTACGTCTCCTCGTCCTTGCCTGCGATCCGATCCGCGATACGCCCGAGGCCCGAGAGGTCGTGAACGTCTTTTTCGAACTCCGGTATACAGCCCCAGAAACGACCCTGCGCTTCGATTCTCTCGCGCAGGGGCTGGGCGGACCGCGCGTCGGCCCGCACCCAATCAGCGTATCTCGTCGCCGCTCTCGTCGCCGCTTCGGCGGCGAGCTGCGCGGGATAGTCGGTGCCCTCGCTGGCCCAGAGCGCATCCCGCAGCGCCTCGACATCGCCGCTGCGCCGCACATCGTCTCCGGGCGGGGGGGCCTCCGATGGCCAGAGTCGGATGCGGTTTACCAGCACTCCTGCGAGCGAGACGCCGTAGCCCTCGAGGCGGTCGAGGAAGTCGGTGGCGTGTCCCGCAGAGACTTCGCCGGGACCCGACACCAGGACGAAGGTGGACTCGGGGCCGAGCAGCAGGGATTGCACGCGGTGGGCTCGGTTGCGAAAGCCGATGGCCATGGCGTCGAACGCGATCAGAAACTCGGAGAGGTCTTCGAGAAAGCTGATGCCCGTGATGCGCTCGAGAACCCGGAGCACCCGCTGCGTGCCCAGATGGAACAGCCGGAAGCCGAAGCGGCCCGCTGCGAAGGCGGGGTGAATGAGCATCTTTACCAGCCGGCTGTCGAGGAATTCGAGCAGGCGCTGGGGCGCTTCGAGGAAGTCGAGAGCGTGTTGTGCCGGTGGCGTGTCGACGACGATCAGGTCGAACGCGCCGCTTTCGTGCAACTCGAAGACCTTTTCCATCGCTGAGTATTCCACGCTGCCCGCGAGCGCGTTGCTGGCGTGCTGGTAGATGGAATTTTCGAAAACCCGGTTGCGCACTTCTGCGCTCTCCGCGAAGCGTTCGACGAGGTCGTCGAAGGTGCGCTTCATGTCGAGCATCACTGCCGATAGATTGCCCCGCCGCGGTACGTCGAGCGCATCGAGGGTTTCGCGAGGGATCGCCTGGGGGCGGTTTCCAAGGGATTCGACACCCAACGCGTCAGCGAGCCTGCGCGCTGGATCGATCGTGAGCACCAGCGCCCTGCGACCTCGTCGCGCCGCCTCCAAGGCGAGCGCTGCGGCCACGGTGGTCTTGCCCGCGCCTCCACAGCCCACGCAGACGATGATCTCCCGGTCTGCGAGCATGGCGTCGAGTTTCGCGTCCGGCTTCATTTGAGGAAGACCGGGTTCGTGAGCAGCGCGCTCGCCAGCGATGAGATCTGGTCCGGACCCTGGATGCCTTCCGGGAGTCGCGGGAGTTCGACGATTGGCAGTCCCGTCGTCTGTTGGATCTCGGCCGTAAAGCGGCGGTTGAGTTCGTGCCGCGATCGGAGGTAGTGGGCGCAGCGGGCCAGTACGCGCGCGGGCGGTAGCGCTCCGAATTCGAGATCGCCGTCGAGTCGAGCGAGCGCTTCATCGAGCTCCGGGATCGCATCGGGGAAGGGCGGTCCGACGACCGCGTTGACGATCACGCGGTCGATCGAGATTCCCATCTCATCGCGAACGCGGTGGGTCAGTTCGGCGATTTCACGAGCGGGGAGTTCCTCGGCGAGCGCGACCGGAAGCACGAGCGTCTGGTCGGAGTCCTCGAGCATCTGCTCGACGCGCTGCGTATGCGCGCGGAGCGGGCCGGCCCGCACCGCCGACACGACCACGCGCGGAACGTCTAGAAACGCGACGCCGTGTCCCGTGGCCGGTGCGTCTACGACAATGAGGTCGAATTGGCGGCCCGGTGGGTCTTCGGAGTCGAGCTGGGCGAGGTGCCAGATCTTTCCGAGCGTGATCAGCTCGCGCCATCCCGGGGCCGCGGTCATGAGCTGGCGAAAAGCCCTGTTGCGCACCACGGCGTCCGCGATTGCGCGAACCCCGAGTTGCAGGCCGAGATACTCCGCGAGCGCCTCGAAGGGGTCGATCCGCATGGCTCGAAGGCGGGGGAGAATCGCGCAGCCCGCATAGCCCGCCCGGGGCGCTCGCGGGTCGAGCAGGCGTGGAATCTGCTCGTCGGGGCCCATTTCGGCGACCAGGACCCGGAGGCCCGCCCGGGCGGCGGCCAGCGCTAGCGCGGCAGAAACCGTGGTCTTTCCGGTCCCTCCCTTTCCGGTGACGATGACGAGCCGGTGCTCCAGAAGGGACCGCTGGG